>TARA_B100001057_G_scaffold476144_1_pt1 | contig 32859 bp, 21 predicted proteins | sample TARA_B100001057 | Tara Oceans TARA_B100001057 (sample SAMEA2621839) | marine metagenome | biome: marine biome (ENVO:00000447); feature: surface water layer (ENVO:00002042); material: "saline water (ENVO:00002010), including plankton (ENVO:xxxxxxxx)" | depth 5 m | reverse complement strand
AAATTTGAGAGTGAGACTGGAATAAAACCTGCTCCATTTGGAGTAAATTTGATTGTTCATCCCTCGAATATAAGAGTTAAGGCAGATTTAGATATTTGTGTTAAGCACAAAGTTCCATTAATTATAACATCATTAGGCGCTGTTCCTGATATTGTAAATGCAATTCATAGCTATGGTGGGTTAGTATATCATGATATTATAAAAAAAAGGCATGCAGAAAAAGCTGCTGAAGCTAATGTTGACGGATTAGTTCTTGTTACCGCTGGAGCTGGTGGACATGCAGGATTAAAGAATCCTATGGCTATGATCTCATTGATAAAAAGTTTCTTTAAAAAAACTATTATTTTATCTGGATGTATATCAAATGGAAGGGATATCGCTTCTGCACTTCAAATGGGTGCAGATATTGCATATATGGGTACAAGATTTATCAACACTAAAGAAAGCATGGCAGAAGATGGATATAAAGAAATGATTATAAATTCCTCAGCAGAAGACATAGTTTATACTGCAGCTGTATCTGGAGTGCATGCTAATTTTTTAAGGCCTAGTCTTGAGGCTATGGGAGTAACTGAGGAAGTTTGGAATGATTCTAAAAAATTAGATTTTGGAAAAGATATGGCTGAAGCTGAGGCTAAAGCTTGGAAAACAATTTGGTCTGCAGGTCATGGTGTAAGTTCAATTGATGATAATCCAGCATGCAGAGATCTTATTGATAAATTGAAAGCTGAGTTTATTAATTCAATTGAAAGTCAAAAGGCTAATCTTAACTTTAGTGAAAATGATTATTAACTAAAAAATGACTTTATTACAGATAATCCGAAGATTGCAGCAGTCTCAGATCTTAATCTGCTATCACCGAATGTTACCTCTTTAATATCCTTTTTTTTTGCAAGTTTAATTTCTCCATCAGAAAACCCACCTTCAGGCCCAATCATAAGGCAAATATTATTTTGAGTAAACAACTCTCTTTTAATTTTTTTAGATGTTTTTAAATTAGCCATGAATAATTCATCTTCATTATTTCTTATAAAATCTTCAAAAGTTTTAATTGAATTAATAATTGGTTTGAAGAATTGATTAGATTGTTTTAAGGAACTTATTAAAATCCTCTCTAATCTATCCATGTTGACATTCTTTTTTTCTGAATATTCACATACTAATGGTGTAATCTGGCTAATTCCAAGTTCTGTTGACTTTTCTACAAACCATTCAAACCTAGATACATTTTTTAAGGGGGATAATGCGATGTGAATAGAATGAGAAGATGACTTAAATTTTTCAATACTATTAATTTTAACTTTTATTTTCTTTCCTATTTCGACTATTTTTGCATTGCATAAATAACCATACCCATTAGTTATCATAATACTATCACCAATATTCTTTCGAAATGATCTACTAATATGTTTGCTGTCTATCTCATTCATGACTACATATTTTTCATTTGCTTTATAATTTGAATAAAATAAATCCATTAGAATGATAGTCTAGGCGAGGGGGTTGATTTTAGATTTGACTTCAGTGAGTCTTTATACTTTAAATATCCAACAATTCCAATCATTGCAGCATTATCTGTAGAAAATTGAATTTCAGGAATAAATATTTTCAAGTCATTATCATTTGAATATTTTTCCAATCTCTTTTTCAGATATCTATTAGCAGAAACACCACCGCCAAAAACTATTGTGTCAAGATTATTTTCAAGAGATAGTAGATGAACTTTATTCATTAAGTTATCAATTAAATTTTTTTGAATTGATGCACAAATATCATTTATGTTCTGATTAATAAATTCAATATTTTTAGCTTGATTTTTATTAAGGAAATTAATGAATGCAGTTTTTGTTCCTGAGTAACTTATGTCTGCACCCTCAACTTTTGGTAATGGAAATTTAAATTTATTTTCATCACCTTTTATTGCAATTTTATCAACTAATGGTCCAGCTGGATATCCAAGTCCAAGTTTCTTTCCACACTTATCAAATGCTTCTCCAATGGCATCATCCAATGTTTCCCCGAGTATTTCCATTTTAAAATAATCCTTAACTAGAATAAACTGAGTGTGACCACCTGATATAGTAACTCCAAGAAATGGGAAAGAGGGCTTATTATTTCCATTATTTATAAAATGAACTAATATATGTGCTTGCATATGGTTTACTTCTATAACTGGTATTCCTAAGGATATTCCAAGTGCTTTGGAGAATTCAGTTCCTACAATTAATGATCCCATCAATCCTGGTCCTTTAGTAAAAGAAATTGCAGATAGCTGATTCAATGAAATTTTTGCTTCACTAATCGCTGACTCAACAGTAGGTATTATATTTGATAAGTGGGCGCGAGAGGCTAGCTCTGGGACTACACCTCCGTAATTTTTATGAATATCTTGATTAGCTATTACATTAGATAATACTTTATCATTTTTAAGAACCGCAGCTGAAGTATCATCACATGAGGATTCAATTCCAAGTATGTAGATATCTTTATTTGACATTACTATCTTTGTATAACAAATTTAAACAAGAAATATCATTAGAAATTTAAAAAAAATATTTTTAATTATAACAGGGTTAGTGCTCTGTGTGTTTTTCTTATTTTTCTTTATTATTAATACTAACTCATTTCAAGGTTATATTAGAAGTAATATAATATCATATGTTAATTCAAACACAGATAATACTATTGAAATATTTGACTCAAGATATAATCTAAAAGGAGAACTTATAATTACTGATGTCTTGTTATCTGATATCAACTCTGATACAATATTTAAGTTAGAATCATTAAGCACAAAATATATTCCTGTAATATCACATAATCAGTATTTTAGTTCTTTAAAAATTGAGGGCTTAAAACTTTTTTTAGACATGGATGACAATGATATTGGTCAAAGCCAAAGTATAAGTGATTTAGATCAAGTTTTTGATAATTTCTTTTTTGATAATTTAGAAATATCAAATTCTCATTTGATAATAAAAGATGATTCGATCCAAAATCAGTTAAGTATAAATAATTCCTCTGTAAAGGAAATTGTTCAATCTCAAAATGGAGTAAACTTTAAAATACAAAGTTTCAATGGAGCTCTTAATAATTTCAAGATAGATAATTTTAGCTCGATTGCAAGCTTTAAAGGCGATAAGCTTCGTTTAAAGAACACCTATTTAGCTAATCAAAATAATTATATAAAAGGCGATATAACTTTAGACTTTGACAAAGACCTCCAAATAAAAAATATAAGTAATGCTACCCTTAATTTTAATTTAGATCCTTCATTACTCAATATAGGTCGAAAAAATTTTATTGTAGATAATATTTATTCTGGACAAATCGAATTTTCTGGATCAAACAAGGAGCTGATCGTTGATAATTTTTTTTTAAATAATGATTTTTTTGAGTTTAATGCTCAAATAAACATAAAGGACATTTTATCAGAGAATATTGAAATAAACACTCAAATAAATAGCTTAAATATAAATGAGGAACTTATAATATCGAATTTTGAAATTAATGAAAAACTTGACCTTCCATTATTTCAAGGAAATTTAAATATTAAAAATAAAGATCTAGAATTTAACCTAAACCAACTTAATGATTCAAAATCTAATATATATATTAATGGTAAAGCTATGCTTGATAATAATTTAAATTATCAATTAGATATAAAATCTAAACTTTTAGAAGATGATCAAATACTTGGAATTATGGGTCTAAATTATTTAGATTTTGATTCAACTATAAAGGGTACTACTAAAGAATTGAATTACATTAATTCGGATATAAATTTTATTAAAAATAATAATGAGTATAATGTAAAAACAGATTCTTTTATAAATAACAATAATCTTGAAGGGACGATATTATTATCCTCAGAAAAGATAAACATTAATTCCAATATTTCAGGAAATATATTAAGGAAAATATTTGATATCTCCAGTAAAATTATTTATGATGGCAAAGATGATTCTGGTAAATTTCATTTTTCAACTCTATCAAACCTTGATGTCGATTTATCTAATCCAAATAATGTCATAACCTTTTTAAAGCTTAGCCAATTATATTTTAAAAATTCTGATGAAGAGCTTGAGCTTGAAAATTTATCTGAATTAAACAAAATTTTTAATGCTGACTTTGTTAATCTAAATAATGATTTTGATTTTCAGTTATTATTTAATAACGGTTTAATTAAGCTGGAATCTTCTCTTGGTGAAAATCTTAAAATAAATGGATATTACAAGGATAATGACGATTTAAGTTTTGATATCAAGATTTTAGATCTGATAATTAATAATCTCTATCAAATAAATAAAAATCCAATTTCTGGAATTTTTAATTCAGAAATAAGTATCAAAAGGAATATAGAAAATAGAACATTAAATTTAGATTCTGAATTATCAAATCTCAAAATCAACAATTATGATCTTGGAGATTTAAGTCTCAATATTTTTGGTAATACTGACTATAATTCATATGCTGTAAAAATTGATTTACTAAAAGACAAGCTAAATTCTGTTAAGGGTGAAGGTTCTATAATAGGAGCTAATGATGATCCAAATATAGATATTGACTTCACGTTTGAAAACTTTGATATATCATTCATCGAAAAGATTGGCTCAAATACAATGACCAATATATCAAGTAACGTTTCTGGTGAGGTAAACCTTTGGGGGAAGTCTAATAATATCCAACACAATGGAAAATTATATCTAAATGATACAAGTTTTACAATTCCTTATTTAAATATAGAATATTTCATGTCCGAAAACTCAGAAATAGATCTATTTAATCAAAATTTTGAAATCAATAATGTATATATTAACTCAGATTCTAATACCTCTCCAACATCATTAGAAGGTAAAATTACTCATCGGGATTTTAAAAACTGGAATTTAGATTTAGATTTTAGGTCAGATAAGCTGTTTATATTAAATAAAGAATATACTGAAAATGATGGTTTCTATGGTAAAGCATACATTGGCGGAGATATTAAAATAAGCGGACCAACCAATCAAGTCTCCATTGATATAAATGGTACAACTGGAAGTGGCACAAACATTACAATTCCTCAGTCCAAAAATTACTCGATTGATGATTTTTCATTTATTACTTTTACAGATTTAAACTCCTACTCTGAAGAAACATTTAATTCTGATAATAAATTAGATAAAATTAATAAGACACTTGATCTAAATATAAATCTAGAAATTAATAATAGTGCAGTAGTTGAAATCACAGTTGATCAGGAGACTGGGAGTTATATTAGTGGAAATGGTAATGGTAACCTTTTGATGGAAATTGATTCAGAGGGCAAATTTAATATATATGGCGATTTTGTTGCTAGCGATGGTATATACAATTTTAGAAATTTAGCTTTAATAGATAAAAAATTTCAACTGAAAAATGGAGGAACAATCATCTGGGATGGTGATCCACTTGCTGCTCAAATGGATATTCAGGCAACTTATGAAGTTCCAGGTGGAGCAAATCCAGCTTTACTTTTAGATAATCCAAATTTTAATAAAAAAATCCCTACGAATGTAGATATCAAGCTTACTGGAGAGCTAACTAAACCTAATAGCCCAGATTTTGAAATTTTTTTCCCAAACACTAGTAGCACAGTAACATCTGAGATTAACTACAAGTTAAATGATCCTGAAATAAGACAACTTCAAGCTATTTCACTTTTGACTCAAGGTATTTTTATAAATGAGGTTAGTGTATCTATTGAAGGAGTGACTAATAATATTTATGAAAAAGTGTCAGAAGTTTTTAGTGATATATTGGGAGGAAACCAAGGGCCTCTAGAAGTTGGATTAAATTATCTTCAGGGAGATAAGAGTGAGATACTTGATATAAAAACTGAGGATAGATTTGGTGTTACACTTTCAACAAAAATAAGTGATAAGATTTTATTTAATGGTAAAATTGGTGTTCCTATAGGAGGTATAGAAGAGACTTTGATTATAGGTGATGTACAGATTGATTTTATTTTAAATGTTGATGGAACTCTAAGAGCTAAAGTTTTCAACAGAGAGAACGAGTTCAGATACATTGGAGATGAGCTGGGTTATACTCAGGGAATAGGTTTGTCGTATCAAGTAGACTTTCAAACATTTAGAAGTTTACTATCAAAAATTATTGCGAATAAAAATTAACAATTTATACTTATTGATCAATATACTTGATTTTTATAATTAAATTTGTGCTACTTAAAAATGGCTAATAAACTTAAAAAAATAGGTGTTTTAACATCAGGTGGTGATGCTCCTGGGATGAACGCTGCCGTAAGAGCAGTAGTAAGGTCAGCTGTATACAACAATATTGAATGTTATGGTGTATATAAGGGTTATGAAGGATTAATTATTGACGACTTGGTTAAGCTTAATGCCAGAGGAGTAAACAATATAGTAAACAAAGGAGGAACAATCCTAAAATCTGCTAGATCTTCAGATTTTAGAACAAAAGAAGGAAGAAAAAAAGCTAAGAATACTCTAGATAAATATGAAATTGACTCACTTGTAGTTATCGGTGGTAATGGTTCACTTACAGGTGCTAAGTTACTTGAAGAGGAACATGGGATAAAGACAATTGGTATTCCAGGTACTATTGATAATGATTTAGGAGGTACAAGGTGTACATTAGGATATGACACAGCGTTGAATACTGCTGTAGATGCAATTGATAAGATTAGAGATACAGCTAGCTCTCATAATAGGCTTTTTTTTATAGAGGTTATGGGTAAAGGATCTGGTCACATTGCTCTTAATGCAGGCATTGGTGCAGGTGCTGAAGAAGTTTTAATACCTGAGCAAAATATGGGGTTAAACAGACTTTTAGAATCTCTAAAAAAGAGTGAAAAATCAGGTAAATCCTCTAGTATAATTGTTGTGTCAGAGGGTGAAAAAATTGGTGATAATGTTTTTAAATTTTCCTCACATATAGAAAAGAATCTTCCTCATTATGAAATTAGAGTCTCAATACTTGGCCACATTCAAAGAGGAGGATCACCTACATGTTTTGATAGAGTTCTTGCATCAAGAATGGGAGTCCATGCAATTGATTCCCTACTATCAAATAAAAGTAAGTTAATGGTCGGCATTATTGATGATAAAATGGTAACAGTCCCTTTTGATAAAGCTATTAAAGGTGGTCAAAAATTAGATAGTGACTTAGTAAGAGTTTGTGACATAATTTCAATTTAATTTTAAATAAATACAAAATGGCAATAAATATTGGTATAAACGGTTTTGGAAGAATTGGCAGGTTAGTTTTCAGATCTGCAATTAATAATGATGATTTTAACATTATATCAGTGAATGACCTGTTAGATATTGATCATCTTGCCTATCTTTTAAAATATGATTCCGTCCATGGTCCTTTTGATGGATCTGTAGAGGTTAATGATGATAAATTAATAATAAATGGTAAACCTATCAAAATTACTGCTGAGAGAGACCCAAATAATATTGATTGGTCTGGAATGGGTGTAGAAATTGTTGTTGAATGTACAGGTATTTTCACTTCAATTGAAAAAGCAGCTTCTCACCTTAACTCTGGTGCAAAGAAAGTAGTAATATCTGCTCCAAGTCCAGACGCTCCAATGTTTGTGATGGGAGTTAATCATAAAGAAGTAAAGTCCTCAGATTTAATTGTCTCGAATGCTTCATGTACAACAAATTGTCTTGCACCCATTGCTAAAGTACTTAATGATAACTTTATAATCGAGGAAGGTCTCATGACTACTGTCCATGCAGCGACGGCAACACAGTTTACAGTAGATGGTCCGTCAAAAAAAGATTTTAGAGGAGGTAGAAGTTCACTACTCAATATAATTCCAAGTTCTACTGGAGCTGCAAAAGCTGTTACAAAAGTCATACCTTCATTAGAAGGCAAGCTTACAGGTATGGCTTTTAGAATTCCAACTGCTAACGTTTCTGTGGTAGATCTTACAGTGAGAGTTAACAAAAAAACGTCATATGAAAATATAATGGAAGTTATGAAAAATGCTTCTGAAAATGAATTATTTGGTATACTTGGATACTGTGACGATTTAGTTGTTTCCCAGGATTTTATTGGAGATAAGAGAACATCAATTTTTGATGCTAAAGCAGGGATGGAGCTGAATCCAAACTTTTTTAAGATAATTTCTTGGTATGATAATGAATGTGGTTATTCAAATAAGTTACTTGACCTTTCTAAATATATTTATTCAATATAATAATTAATGATTCTAATTGTTGATAGTGGTTCTACAAAAACTGATTGGATAGCTCTTGATAATAAAGGTAAAGAACTATTTTCTACTCAAACTCTTGGTTTGAACCCTCAAATGCTCTCAAATGAAATTTTAAATGAGAGAATTAAGAATAATTTTGATATTTATAAAAACAGAAAGTCAGTTAATAAGCTTTTCTTTTATGGAGCTGGATGTGGAGTTGAATCAACCCAGGAGAGAATTTTAAAAGTCTTTAAATTAATTTTTATAAATAGTGAATTTGATATTAAAGAAGATACATTTGCCGCTGTATATTCAGCCGTAGATATTGGAACTCCATCAATCGTTAATATTATAGGAACAGGTTCAAATTGTTCTTATTATGATGGAAAAGATGTTATTCAGAAAGTTCAATCTCTGGGTTATGTTCTTATGGATTATGCTAGTGGAAATTATTATGGTAAATATTTAATTAGAGCATACTATTTTAATAAAATGCCAGAGAATTTAAGAGAAGAGTTTGCTAAAAGTTATGATTTGTCCCCTAATACTATTAAAAATAAATTGTACAGAGAGGAAAATCCAAATACATATTTAGCTGGATTTGCAAAGTTTTTAATTGATAATAAGTCTAATGAATATTTTAAAGAAATTATCTTTAAGGGATTGGAAAGATTTATTGATTATCAAATACTCCAATATGACGACTTTAGTAAGATTGACATACATTATGTTGGTTCAATTGCATATTATCTTAAAGATGAAATAACAACAGTAGGAAACAGATACAATCTTAAAACAGGTAGATTTATTCAAAGACCAATTACTGGATTAGTTAATTATCATAAAAGAAATATTTAAGATATCACAAGATTGCTATCATCGATATTTCCACATTAACATTCATAGGTAATGTTTTGACAGCTATAGTCTCTCTCGCTGGTTCATTTCCCTCAATAATATATTTACCATAAATTTCGTTTACTTCATTAAAAAGATTCATATCTGATAGAAAAATTGATGTTTTAACAACATTATTAAAATCCATATTTGCTTCTTTCAATATATGTTTTATGTTTAACATCACTTGATTAGTCTCCTCTTCAATATTTTGATTATTGAGTTTCATTGAAACAGGATCGAGTGCTATTTGACCTGATATAAAAAGGATGTTGTCTTTTAATATACCTTGATTATATGGCCCAATAGGAGCTGGTGATTTGTCTGTATTTATTATTTGTTTCATAATTTATAATGACCTGTCTGGTTCAGATCTTTTTTCATATTTAAGGTCACTTAAAAGTCCAGATTTAATACCTATAAAGAAATTCCAGGAAGCCCTTGGGCTAAATGGCACCCATGAAAAGTCCAACTTCCAACTATCAAGATCCCTGTCAAATCTCAACTGTGTGTAGGTAAATCCTTTTTGTTTAAAATCATATCCAGATGAAATACCAAATTTCCATTTAGGTGTAAGAGAGAGATTTGATGATATCATCAATGAATTTGTTGAAAAATCTTTTTGCCCTCTAGAATTATTATATGTTAAAGAATAGGCAAGATTTAATGACCATGGCATCTTATATATATAGTTAGTTAGTTCAATCTCTTCTTCATCTTCTTCATCTTCAAAATTTTGTCTAGAATCAGAAAAATTCTGTGATACACCAAATAGATCATCATTTCTACCTCCACCAGATGTATTCTCATTCATTTGGACTTGACTTTGACCTCTTTTAAAAGTATTATTGTTTATCTGATACTGAGTAGAAATATTTGCACTAGTCATTCTTAAAAGTCCTCCTCCATTTTTAGAGTTAAATACATTTATACGATTGTTATTTTCATCGAGAGCATATGGATCAAAAGTTGCACCAGTGTTAACAGTAAAACCTTCTACTACATCAAAGCTTCCCACGATCCTAATTGGACTTAATTTAAATTCTTCTGCAGCTAGATTATAGCTTGTGGAAATGTTAAGACTTTTAAAAATATCTATTTTTTTTAGCTCAGTTTCAGTGGAATCTTTTGATTTAACTTTAGCCTCTAAAACATTTTGGATATTAATTCCAATGCTACTTGAATAAGTTTTTCCTGGGGCACCATATAATCCTCCGTCAAACCTTGAATATTCTGCTGTGTTTCCATTTGCATCAATTATATAAGTATCATAATATTTTTCAAAACTTGGGTTATTTGAATATGAAATACTTGGAGTGATAGTGTGTCTTATAGACTGAATTTTTTTGTCTGGTTTAAAATTTACAATACCATATATCTTAGTAGTCACACTAGCATTATAATTATATATTCCAAATCGATCAAAACCGTTAATTGTATCTTTCACGGAACCAAACTCCTCATTAAAGTCACTATATCTGATAGTTTTTCCTGTCCATGTTTCGGAATATCTACCACCAACACTTATACTTAAATGTTTTAATAATTTAAAATTTGTTGTAAATGGTATATCGTGTTTTACTGCAGATCTAGCATTATCAAACATTCCCTTTTTTAAAAGTAATTCATCAGAAAAAATTGCTCTGTTTTCAGATTTTGATGAATATTGAATATTTATATTCTGAAAAAATCCTTTTTTTGATTTCCCTTTCTTTTCAAAAGGATAAAATCTACTTGAATTAATTGTAAGAGTTGGTAAAGTCAAATTAACCTCCTGAGATTGAGTATTCTGAGACATATTAGCTGTCATTGACAGTCTTACTCCTGCTGATCCCGGAAAACTTTTAGAATAAGATATAGATGAACTCAGATTATTATTCAGGAAATTAGCTGTATTAAGTTGATTAACAGACTGTCTAAAATAATCACTACTACCAAAATTTACAGATGCACTAAAAGTTGAATTAGGAGATGACTTGCTATCTTTTGAGTGTGTCCATCTAATATTATAAACTGTTGATTTTCCGTATTCAGGAAGACCACGTTCTCCATTAATTAAGTTTTCATATCTAACTGTAAAGTTCCCATTGCTTTTATAACGTTTCCTATATTGAGAACTAATATTTAGTCCATAACTTCCATTTGTATAATAGTCACCTAATATAGTTAAATCAAAGAACTCAGATAGAGGTATATAATACCCGCCATTTTGGAGGGAGTACCCTCTTTGATTACTTTCGTTAACATTCGGAATTATAAATCCTGAATCTTTAGTTTGTTGAGACGGAAAATATGCAAAAGGCAATCCTATTGGCGTAGGAACATTTTTTATAAATAAGTTTGTAAATCCAGTTATAATATTACCTCCGGGTACAAGTTTCCCTTTTCTAATTTTAAAAAAATAATCAGCTTCCTCTGTATCATCTCCTAGTAAATTTCCACCAGTCGTAACTTTACCATCTTTAAGATAATAAACAGAATCATTTTGTTTTTTTGTTAAGCTTGAGATTATATTCATCCCATTATCTTCAGATTTTGAATTCCAAATCAAAGCTTTTTGATTATCAAAATTATATTTTATGGAATCAGGATTAACTATATTACTCCCTTGAACAAATGTTGGATATTGGTTAAGATTTCCTTCGGAGTCGGCAATTCTTCCTGCATTTACAATATTCTCTTTATAATCTAATATAATAAGGCCTGATGTCAGCTCAATATCCCTATATTCAATTTTAGCGTTATTATATAAAGTTATCTTGTTATTTTTTTGATCAATTATAATTGAATCAGATGCATCATATTTAATGTTATCTAAAAGAATAGATTTCTTATCATTTTCTTTTGATATCAATGAGTCAGTAACTATTTCATTAGTCTGTGAGTTTAAGAGGCTTAATCCTGAAAAAATTAAAACTATAAAAAGGATTAAATATTTTTTTTTCAAGATTTAAAATTGAGTTATCAACAAGGTACTTAACTTATTCAAAATTAATCATATTTTTAATTATAACTATTTATATCTATGAATTCACTAGGGATAATTACTGTAATTTTACTTCAATTCTATTTATTTAGTGTTCAATCTCAAGAAATAAAAAATGGTAATAATTTTACTGTCGTTATCGACCCTGGTCATGGTGGCAAAGATCCTGGAGCAGTTAGTAATGGTTTTTATGAAAAAAAAATTGCTTTAAATACATCTCTTAAACTTGGTCAAAAACTTCAAGATAATGGAATCAATGTTATATATACCAGAGATAGAGATAAATTTGTAAACCTTTTGGAAAGAGCAAATATCGCAAATCAATCAGATGCTCAGCTTTTTATATCAATCCACTGTAATTCGCACTCATCCCAAGCATATGGTGCTGAAACCTTTGTACTTGGACTACATGCAAATCAGCGGAACTTTGAAGTAGCCAAAAAAGAAAATTCTGTAATTTTCTTTGAAGATGACTATGAAAGTACTTATACAGGTTTTGACCCCAACAATCCAGAGTCGGTAATTGGGCTTACTTTAATGCAAGAAGAATATCTAGACCAAAGCATTATCGCAGCATCATATATTCAAAATGGTTTTGTTAACAGGTTAAATAGAAAAAATAGAAATATAAAACAGGCAGGTTTTATAGTCCTGAAATATACCTATATGCCAAGTGTACTCATTGAACTTGGGTTTTTATCAAATAAAAAAGAGGGTGCATATTTAAATTCAAATAAAGGCCAATCTGAAATGGCTGAAGTTATATCTAATGCAGTTATAAATTATAAAAATGATTTTTTTAATAACCTAGTAACATCTAATACTAAAGAAAACAGTAATAATGAAATTACATATTACAGAATTCAGATTGCTGCAAGTAATAAACTATTAGAATTGAAACCCTATAATTTTAAAGGCTTAAAAACTGTTGATGTAGTTAAAGAAGGAAAAATTTATAAATATTTATTCGGGAAACATAAAACTTTAGAAGGTGCTAATAAGTCATTAAAAACTGCTAGAGCTAGTGGTTTTAATTCATCTTTTGTTGTAAGATTTCAAAACAATGAAATAATTAGATTAAATTGAAACTAAGGATAATATTTCACTAACTAAATTATTCTTATTTTTACAACCATAAACCTTAACTGCCTTGAGACTATCAAAAGAAATTAAAGCTGCTTTCTTTGTTTTATCAACTATACTTTTATTCATCTTTGGATTTAATTATTTAAAAGGATCATCTATTCTTGACAAGCAAAAGACAATTTATGCAGTCTATGATGAAGTAGACGGTCTACTAGTGGGTGCAAATGTAATGATCAACGGTTTATCAATTGGTAATGTTACTGAACTTGACTTTCTACCCAACTCTACAAAAATACTTGTTACCTTAAAAGTTAAGGATAAGTTGAACTTTTCTTCAAAAAGTACAGCATCAATCTATGAAACCGGTGTTCTTGGTGGTCTAGCTATTTCTATAGACCCTATATTTGAGAGAGAATCTATAGTTAAGACTGGTGATACTCTTATGTCTAGTGTCAGGCCAGGATTAACAGAGTTAATTAATAGACAAATAGAACCTCTATCAAGACAATTACAGAGTACTATAACAAGTGTTGACTCAATTTTTACGGGTGCATCTAATGTTTTAAATAGACAGACACAAGAAGAAATTAAAGAGTCAATTAGTGTGTTAACATCTGCTATCAATGCCATAAACAATTCTTCGTTAATTATTGAAGAAACATTGACATCCAAGAATAGTCAAATTAACAACACTATAGAAAATTTTGAAAAAATTAGTTCTAATCTTTCAAATGTATCTGATGAATTTAATTCTTTTGACATGTCTTCTCTTCTATCTAGTCTAGAGGTAACAGTTGATGGTATAAGCTCAATTGTGGATAAACTTAATTCTGAAAACTCGACCCTAGGTAAATTAGTTAATGAAGATGAAATCTATAATAATCTTAATTCATCAATAGAGAGTTTGAATATTTTGATTAATGATATAAAAGCAAATCCAAAAAAATATGTTCATTTTTCAGTTTTTGGTAGAAAGTAAATGATTAATATTCTACCTAATATAATTTTTAGTATTCTGTTGATAACATCAGTTGGCTTTTTTGTATATAATATAAAAAAGTTAATAACTGTAATTAAACTTGGTAAATCCGTAGATAGGTCTGATAATCCCAAAAAAAGACTTTACAACATGATAAGAATTGCCCTTGGACAATCTAAGATGGTTACTAAACCTGTTTCAGGATTTTTACATGTAATTGTTTATGTTGGGTTTATTATAATAAACATTGAACTTCTTGAAATATTGATCGATGGAGTGACTGGTTCTCATAGATTTTTTTCTAAATATTTTAATCCTAAATTTTATAACTTTTTAATTGCTTCTTTTGAAATTTTAGCATTACTGGTTTTAATATCAGTGATTCTATTTTGGACTAGAAGAAATATAGTAAAGATCAAGAGATTTTTTAGTAATGAAATGAAAGGATGGCCAAAATTTGATGCCGACAATATACTTTACTTTGAAATTGTTCTAATGTTATTATTTCTATCTATGAATGCAACAGATTTGATTCTCCAAGAAAGAAATTTTGAGGGTTATTATAAGGCAGGATTTTTTCCTGTTTCCTCTTTGATGGTACCTTTATTTGATTCATTTGCGACTTCAACTGTTTACGTTTTTGAGAGAGTTTTTTGGTGGTTACACATAATTGGTATCTTTTTCTTTCTTAACTATCTATATTATTCAAAGCATCTTCATATACTCTTAGCTTTCCCTAACACATATTTTGCAAATCTTGAAAGTAAAGGTAAATTTGGAATACTCGAATCAGTAAGAAATGAAGTACTTTTAATGTTCTATCCAGAAAAGGCATCTGAATCTAACGGTGAAATTGACAAATTCGGTGCATCTGATGTTCTAGATTTAAATTGGGTTCAGCTCATGAATGCATATTCATGTACAGAATGTGGAAGATGTACTAGTGAATGTCCTGCAAATCTTACAGGTAAAAAATTATCTCCCAGAAAGATCATGATGGACACAAGAGATAGACTAGAGAAAGTGTCTAAAAACATTACAATCAATAAAGGGAAATTTATTGATGATGGGGATAGATTATTAGATAATTATATATCTAAAGAAGAATTATGGGCTTGTACATCTTGTAATGCTTGTGTAGAAGCATGCCCAATTAATATAGATCCTTTGTCCATAATTATGGATATGAGACAATTCCTGATTATGGAAGAATCTTCAGCCCATCCAGATTTAAATAATATGATGAACAATATTGAAAATAATGGAGCTCCCTGGCCTTATAATCAACAGGATAGAGAGCTTTGGATCCAAGAAGCATAAAAAATTAAATATGAAAAAAGAAGAAGTTGAAAATTATTTACATCAAAAAATTGAAAAGGGTGAGACAGTTAGTCCAATTTTACCCGAAGGAATTAAAAATTATTTAATTGACATAGACGGAACAATCTGTGATGATGTTCCAAATGAAGAGCCAGAGAGAATGGTTACAGCAAAATTGTATCCAGATGCTTTAGAAACAATTAATAACTGGTATGATAAGGGCCATATTATTTGTTTTTTTACTGCTAGAGTTGAATCACACAGAAAAGTGACAGAAAAGTGGTTAAAGGTTAATCGCTTTAAATATCATAGTTTACTTATGGGAAAACCAAGAGGAGGAAATTATCATTGGATAGATAATCACTTAGTAAAAGCTACTAGATATAATGGAAAATTTACAGATTTAATTGAAAAAAAAGTAACAATTGAGGTCTTTGATGACGACCAATTAGATAAGGAAAAATGAAAGTACCAATTTTATCAGAATTAAAATCAAGAGGTGAGAATCCAGATTATCTATTTTGGATAGGCTGTGCTGGTAGTTTTGATGATAGAGCAAAAAAGGTGACTAAAGCCCTAATTAAAATTCTAAATAAAGTAAATATATCGTATGCCATTCTTGGAAAAGAGGAATCATGTACTGGTGATCCAGCTAAAAGATCTGGTAATGAATTTTTATTCCAAATGAAAGCAATTTCAAATATTGAAATTCTTAACTCATACGATGTCAAAAAGATAATTACTTCATGTCCACATTGTTTTAACACCCTGAAGAATGAGTATCCAGATCTTGGAGGGAATTTTTCGGTTATTCATCATACTACTTTAATTAACGATCTAGTTAAGGATAATAAGATTTCAATCTCTGGAGGTTATTATAAAGGAAAAAAAATTACTTATCATGATCCATGTTATCTAGGAAGAGCTAATGGAATATATGAAGCTCCAAGAGATATAATTGAAAAATTAGATGCTGAGCTTGTTGAAATGAAAAGTTGTAAATCTAAATCCCTGTGTTGTGGAGCCGGTGGCGCTCAGATGTTTAAGGAGCCAGAAAAAGGAAATCAAGATATTAATATTAAGAGATCTGAAGAGGCAATAAAAACAGATGCAAAAATTGTTGCTGTAAGTTGTCCTTTTTGTAGTACAATGATGAGTGATGGTATGACATCTAAACAGGAAGATATTGATGTGATTGATATAGCTCAAATGATTGAAAAATCTGAAGACTTATGAGAGTAGACTTTAAAACAATACCCAATGATTCGAGAGTTTGGATATACCAATCCGACAGAGATTTAACTGAATCAGAAAAAGTTACAATTGATAATAAAACTTCATCATTTCTTGATGGGTGGAAAGCACATGGAAAAGATCTTGAATGTTCATACTCAATTATTAATAATAGATTTATTGTAATTGCTGTTAATGAAAATTTTAATCCTATTGGTGGATGTTCAATTGATTATTCACTTCAACTTATAAATGATATTTCAGATTCTATTAAATTAAACTTATTAAATAGATTAATTGTTAATTACAAAATAGATAATGAGATTAAGTCAACTAGTTTAAATGATTTAAAAAATAAAATTAAAGATGGAACTTTTTCATCTAAAACTGTCATTTTCAATACAGCTGTAAATACAAAGGGTGAACTTTTAAAAAATTTTGAAACAGATATTGGATCATCATGGCTTTCTAAATTCTTATAATATGTTGAGAAACTGTTTGTTACTCTTTTTTAATATAACTTTTGTTTTTTCACAAAACTTATATGACAATTTGAATTTTTATGAAAAAAAGTGGGTAGACAGTGTATATTCATCTTTGACAACTGAAGAGAAAGTAGCTCAGCTTTTTGTTAATTGGGTTTCACCTGAACAATCAAATTTTGATGAAGTAAAGAAGCTAGTTGTAGAAGATAAGATAGGTGGTTTAATATTCTCAATTGGAACTACAAAGTCTCATATTGAATGGTTAAATAAATTCCAATCTCTTGCAAAAACTCCCTTGTTGATTTCTATGGATGCTGAATGGGGTCCTTCACAAAGGCTATCTGATGTGTTTGCCCATCCTTGGAATATGATCCTTGGAGCAATCCAAGATGATAATCTTGTAAGAGAAATTTCAAAGAGGATGGCGGAACAAAATAAGTCATTAGGTGTTCACTTTAATTTTTCACCATCAGTTGATGTAAATAATAATTCTAAAAATCCTATTATTGGCAACAGGTCTTTTGGAGAGGATCCTAAAAATGTCTATAATAAAGCAAAAGCTTATATCCAGGGTCATAAAGATGTTGGAGTCTTCACATCGATAAAACATTTTCCTGGACATGGTGACACTGATAAAGACTCTCACAAAACACTTCCAGTAATAAATGGTAATATGAAAAGGTTAAATAATGTTGAGTTATTTCCTTTTAAAAAACTTATTGAGGAAGGACTTGCAGAGTCTGTAATGTTAGCTCACCTAAGTGTACCAGCAATTGACAAAAAATACCCATCATCTTTGTCATCTAAAACTGTAGATAAATTACTGAGAGATGAATTTAATTTTAATGGAATAACTGTAACTGATGCACTTGATATGAAGGGTGTTTTGCAAGATCCAAGTATTAATGTCGACTTAAGAGCCTTTGAAGTAGGGAATGATATACTTTTAATGTCAACAAATGTTTCATCGGGAATTAAATTAATTACTGAGTCATACAATAAAGGTAGGATTACTGAGTCAAGACTTTCCAAATCTGTTAAGAAGATTTTATCGCTTAAGGCAAAATCAGGACTTAATAATTATAAAGAGATATCACCTAAAAATATTCTCGAAAAAATAAATACACCTAAGGACTCACTCTTATATTCAAAAGCAATGGAGTCAGCTATTACTCTTGTAAAAAACTTTAAAGAGACTTTACCTCTCTCTACCAACAAAAAATATTTACATGTTCCTATGGGTAAAAACAAGAATAGCAAATATTTAACTAATAAAATGGATATGTATGTTGACGTTGAAGAATTCAAAGGTGATGATTACCTTTCAATACATAAAAAAACTGATTATGATGCAATTATAATATCTTATCATGGTTCGAGTTCAAGTCCATATGCATCAAATATTATTCCTGATAATATAGTTAGAGAAATAGACAATATTAGTAAATCTAATAATGTTATTTTAAACTTATTCTTGAATCCATATAGTCTTAACTCATTTAAATCAATCGACAATTTTGACTCAATTATTATATCTTATCAGAATAATATGATTTCTCAAGAAATTGCAGCAGACCTAATGTTTGGTATCAGATCATTTAAAGGTAAAATTCCTGTTTCAAATAATTTTTTCAATGTCAATCATGGTCTAACCTTTGATAAAAAAGAAATTTTAGGTTTTTCTAGACCTGTATATGAGGGTTTTGATTCTAAAAACCTTCAATATCTAGATTCTATTGCAATTAGAAGTATTGATTCAATGATTGCTCCGGGAATTCAAATGCTTGTTTCTAAAAATGGTAAAGTTATCTACAACAAAAGTTTTGGATATCACACATATGAAAAAAAAGTTAAACTTAAAAATAATCATGTTTTTGACCTTTCATCAATAACTAAAATAATTGCTACAATGCCATTAGTACTTCAAGAGTATGATAAAGGTGGATTAAGATTAGATACAAAGTTGCATGAACTTTTCCCCAAGAAAAGGCTAAAAGATAAGTCTCAAATACTTTTAAAAGATATGCTATCTCATTATGCTAGGTTGAGACCTTGGATACCATTTTATGAAGAAACATTGAATAAGAAAGAAAAACCTAAATCAAGATTTTATAAAACAAATTCAAAGTCTTCATTCTCAACACTGGTATCTGAAAATTTGTATCTAAAGACTAATTACAGAGAAAAGATTTTTAAATCAATTATTAATAGTGAACTAAGAGAAGAATTGGAATATAAATACTCTGATCTTCCTTTTTATTTTTTAAAGTTTTGGTTTGAAGATAAATATAATAAACCACTAAATATTTTAGCTAATGAGAGAATATTCAATCCATTGGGCTTGAAAAGAACAATGTTTAATCCACATGAGAGGCTCAATATTAATGAGATTGTGCCAAGTGAAAAAGATGATTTTTTTAGATATTCAAAACTTCAAGGATATGTGCATGATGAAGGTGCTGCGATGTTAGGTGGTGTTTCAGGACATGCAGGTTTATTTTCTAATTCTTATGAAGTTGCCATTATTCTTCAGGCTATGATCCAAAAAGGTATTTATAATAAATTAAAATTATTCTCTAAAGATTCATTTGATAAGTTTAATTTTTGCTATTTCTGTGATAAAAATAATAGAAGTGGAGTAGGGTTTGACAAACCTCAAATTGAAGGTAAACACGGTTCAACATTTGGTGGTGTATCTTCTGAAAGTTTTGGTCATTATGGGTATACCGGTTCAATGGCATGGGCTGATCCAGATAAAAATATAATATTTATATTTCTTTCAAATAGAACTTATCCAACAAGAGAAAATACCTTATTACAAACAAGTAATACAAGAACTAGATCTCAAGAAATTGTATATAAATCCTTAATAGACTCAAAATGAAAATAGGTATTGTGTGTTACCCAACATTTGGAGGTTCAGGGGTTGTTGCTACTGAACTTGGAATTGAGCTATCAAAAAAAGGACACGAAATTCATTTCATTACCTATAGTCAGCCCGTTCGTCTTGATGCTCTATCTTCAAATTTGCATTATCATGAGGTTAATGTCCCAGATTACCCGCTATTTAAGTATGAACCCTATGAATTGGCTTTATCTAGTAAGCTATATGATGTTGTTTCTAAGTATGAAATAGATGTACTTCATGTTCATTATGCTATTCCTCATGCATATGCAGCATACATGGCAAAAAAAATTCTTAATGAAAATGGTTATGAAATTCCAATTGTTACAACTCTTCATGGAACTGATATTACACTAGTTGGGAATCATCCTTTTTATAAACCAGCTGTTACCTTTAGTATTAATAAGTCAGACATTGTTACATGTGTCTCAAAAAGTTTAATGGAAGATACAAGACAATTTTTTGGTATAGAAAGAGAAATTAAGGTTATTCCAAACTTTATTGATATTGATAAATATAGTGCTTTGCATAATACCTGTGAAAAAAAAGTAATTGCACAAGGAGATGAAAAAATCATTGTACATATAAGTAACTTTAGACCATTAAAAAGAATAATTGATGTTATTAAAATTTTTGAAAAAATAAATTCTAAAATAAATTCAAAACTTATTATGGTTGGAGATGGACCTGAAAAAAAGAAAGCTAAGGATTATTTGAGAAAAAATAACTTAAAAAATAGAGTCATATTTGTTGGAAAGACCAATGAGGTTGAACAAATTCTTTGTTCTTCTGACCTTTTCCTTCTTCCATCCGAGAAAGAAAGTTTTGGTCTTGCAGCATTGGAAGCGATGGCTTTAAAAGTTCCAGTTGTATCTACTAATACTGGGGGTTTACCTGAACTTAATATTAATGGTAACTCAGGTTATACAAGCGATATTGGAGATATTGACTCTATGGCATTAAATGCCATCAAAATACTTTCTGACAAATCATTAAAGAAAAAATATAGATCTCAAGCTTTTGAGAATGCTAAGAAATATGATATTAAAAAGATCATTCCTCTATATGAGAAAGTTTATGATGAGGCTATAAATATCTCTTAATTCGGATTATAAATTCTTTTTGCTTTGCTATATATCTCCTGCTTATCAAAAGTCATTTTTTTTGTTTTGAAATTTGAATAAAGCTCCATTTGATCAGTATAGTGTTCTGAATTTGGATTATCAGAATTACCGAAAGAAATAATACTTTCAAGAATTGGACCTTTTTTGTTAAATCTAACAAGACCAATGTAAGATTCTCCCTGGGTGACCATGCGTTTACCATCTTTATATGGTCTGGATGACATAGCAGTTATAACATCTGGAAGTCCCCAAATAGGTAACTCCTTATCACCTCTTACAAGTTTTTGAAAGTCTCCTAAAGTAATGTTTACAGAACCAAAATTATCGATTAAATATGACTTGGTATCCAAAAGAGCAGAGATAAGTGTTTCTTTACTTACAGTATTATTATTAGTTTGAATTTCATCTCTGTAATTCCTAATAAGTTGATAATAAAGGACACCATATACCCCTGCGCCTTCTGAACCAATATCTGTTTTTCTATTCCACTTCTTTATAATATTTATGATTTCAAATAAATCATTATTTGGGTCAATTGACAAGTTTTCAACTACACTTATATCCATAAAGCTATAGTTGAACTTTGAGGGAAAAGAATTATCGTACTTAATATCCTTAAAATCCTTGAATGATACCTTATCATAACTTTCAATTAATTCAATTAATCTAGTTGACCTATTATTATCATATGTCTCATATCCCATTCTTTTACTGTAATCTTCTTCTTTTGGGTTTTCATCAGCTGATGTAGACTTAAAAGGTGAGTGATTTGCATCATATATAAATCCTGCTTCTGGTTGAATAACTTGTGGTAAATCCTCAATATCATAATAATCTGTCCATAATGTTTTTTTTGTATCTCCAGGTACGATCCCTTTCCAATTGAAACCTTCAGCTCTTTTTGGAATTATACCGTTAGATATATAGAAAATTGTATCGTGTTTATCGGCATATCCAATATTAAAACCTGGAATTTGTTTCATCTTTAAGGTATTATAAAATTCAGTAAAGTTTTTAGATTTACCCATCCTCCACCATTGTTCTAATGCTCTAATATTAAAAAGTGTTGGTGTTCTAATTGAGTAGTAGCCATATTTATTTTTTAATGTTGGACCATAAATACTTTTAAAATATTTTCGATTAATTTTTATTGGGAAGCCAAGAATTTTAATATTTATTTTAGCCTTTAACTTTTCTAATTTATATTCCTGTCCATCAACAATATATTTTCTGCTGTTTTTCATCCTTAATTTAAATACATCAGTCTTATCAGGATAATTAACCGTGTGAGACCAGCCCAAGTTTTCATTAACTCCAATCAATACATGAGGAGTCCCTGGATAAAGAGTCCCAATAATATTAGTTCCCTCTTCACTGTTTAAATGAACCTCATACCATGAAGTTGGTCCCTCAAGAGGTTGATGGGTATTAATTGCAAGGAAGGTTTCACCACTTTGAGTTTTATTACTGTTCATGGCAATAACATTTGACCCAGTTAGATTTTGATCTAAATATTCACCCTGTGTATCATTGCTTAATATTCTTCCTGCCCAGTCCGCACCTTGATTTGAAATAAAAAGTTGCAGCTGACTATACATCATCATCATTTTGGGATTAATTGGGAAAAGCTTTTTATACAAAACTTTATCTGGATTTTTTACTGCGTAACTATTTAATCCTTGCGCATATCCTGATATTACTTTTAAATAATCACTGCTAATTTCTCCAATTTTTTTATCAATCAGTTCTTTTGATCCAATAAACTGTGTAATGAAATCAGCCGGTGCTCCTTTAAGTCCAATATGTCTTGACAATAAAGCGTTTCCAGCTAGATATGCCTCCTGTATTGTATTAAAGTCATCCTCAGCATTTGCCCATGCAAGACCATATGCTAACTCTGCATCAGTTTTTGCAAATATGTGAGGTATACCATATTTATCTCTAACAATATCAATATTTTCGGGATTAATTTGTGAATAAGTTAGAGAGGTTATTAATAAAAGTAAATTGTGAAAACGCATTATGATAAAATCATTGTTATAAGTCTAAAAGCTAAATAGCTAGCGAATATAATTAAAATTACCTTTCTATTTTTTTCATACCATTCCATATTTTATTTTTTTAAAATTAAAGAGCTAATTGGAATTAATAATAAAAGTAACCATATGTTAGTCAAAAATGATATAAGTATTGATGTAAATATTAATAGAATGCTTATAATCCATTTATTTTTCATTATTAAATCTTTTTTACAAGATACAACAATCCAAAATCCAATAATTTTTACCGTATTCGACGAAATTTTAACCTTATTTAGAATGAATCTTTAATTTTTTTTTTGTTTAAAATTTGTTTAAACCAATTAAAAAAGACGAATTTAATTCTACAGAGCCTATAAACACTAATATTATCATATTTGTAATTTATGTTAACTAAATGTGAATAGTTGATAATTTTTAATACTTTTTTCTTTCATATTAACAATATTTTAACTTAAATTGTGCGTAATAAACTAAACTTAATTAACATGAAAAAAGCTTTTTTAGTTGTATTGATGTTATCGTCGAGTCTAATCTATGCTCAGAACACTATCTCTGGTAGTGTTTCTGACGGAAGTAATAATCCTATTCCTGGAGCTACAATTGTAATTGAAGGGACTACTACAGGAGTTGTTACTGATTTTGATGGTAATTATCAAATTAATGCGTCAACTGGAGATCAGTTGACATTCTCAAGTTTGGGATTTGCTTCCCAAACAGTAACTATTGGAAACCAAACTCAGATAAATGTAGTATTAGCTGCAAGCGTTGATATACTTGATGAGGTTGTTGTATCTGGTTATCAGACTCAGCAAAGGAGAAGTTTATCTGGTGCAATTGGTACATTAGACACAGAGGAAGCCATAAAAACACAAGTTACTAATGCAGCAGAGGCCCTTCAAGGACGTGTTGCTGGTGTTTCTGTTGTTTCAGGTGGTGCTCCTGGTGCTGCTCCTGTTGTTCGTATTAGAGGTTATGCTACCACAAATGATAATAGCCCTCTATATGTAATTGATGGAGTTCAGACTACTGATGCTAATGTTATGAGAGATATCAATCCTATTGATATTGAAAATATAAGTGTACTAAAAGATGGTTCTGCTGCAATATATGGAGCAAGAGCATCTAATGGTGTAATTGTTGTTACAACAAAATCTGGTGGTTTTAACCAAAAAAATACCTTTGAAGTAGATGCTTCTTATGGTATAACAGAGGTTACAAGAACTCCTGAATTGTTGAATCTACAACAGCATGCAAACATGATGTGGGAAAGTTTTGCCAATGATGGAACTGCGCCTAGCCATCCACAGTATGGTAATGGTCCTACTCCATCAATTCCAGATTTTCTTAACGTTCCAATTCCAAATTTACCTCAGTATGAAGGTGCTGCTGCGAGGGTAACTCCTGGAGGTACTGATTGGATGGATGAACTTTTTGACCCTGCAAATGTTACAAGAATTAACATAGCTGCATCTGGTGGTTCTGAGCAAGGTCGATACAGACTATCTGCTAATTACTTGAATCAAGAAGGTGCTGTTATTTATACTGGTTATGAAAGAGCATCAACTAGGTTAAACTCAGAGTTTAAATTAAGAGATAACTTAAGAATTGGTCAAAAATTAAATGTAACATTTGATAAGGAAACTCCTATATCTACTGCGTTTAACACTCCACTTCAGATGTCTCCATTAACTCCGGTATATGATACACTTGGTAATTTTGCTGGACCATACTCAAATGCTACTGGTCTTAATAATGGTGCTAACGTTGTTGCTCAGCAATTTAGAGGTAGACATGATTATAATAAAAATTTAAGAGTTATAGGTGATCTATTTGTTGAATGGGATATTACTCCTGAATTGACATTTAAAACTTTGGGGGCTATTCAAATGAGAGACCTTAATGGTAGAAACTTTAATGCTCTTAATCCTGAAGATCCTGAGCCAAATACAGTAAATACATTAACTGAGTCTCAATTTAGACAAAGTGATTGGAATGTATCTAACACACTTAATTATAAAAACGTTTTTGGTGATCACACACTAGATGTTTTAGTTGGAACAGAGGCTATAAAAAGTTCTATCAAAGGACACTCAATCAGTAGAACTGACTACTTATTTGAAGATCCATCTTATTATCTTCTTTCTAATGCTGCTGGTCAACCAGTTGTTCAAAGTGGTTATGATAACTCAACTTCTATATTCTCTTTATTTGGTACTGCAAATTATTCTTACAAAGGAAAATATTTTGCAACGGTTACTGTTAGAAATGATGAGACATCAAGATTTGCTAAAGCAACTGCGGATGCGACTTTCCCATCTGTAAGTGGTGCATGGCTTGTGAGTTCGGAAGATTGGTTTGATAGCTCAGTATTTGATACTTTCAAGATTAGAGCTTCTTATGGAGAATTAGGAAACCAGCAAATTGGTGTTTCAAATGCTGATATTAACATAAGTAGTGTATCTGAGTTTACTGCATTCTATGCATTTAATGGTTCAGGTCAAGCATCAGCTGGTGCTAACCTTAACTCAAAAGGTAACTCACTTTTAACATGGGAGACTACAATTAAGCAGAACATTGCTTTTGATATGGGATTCTTTGATAATAAACTTACTGCAACTATTGATGTATGGAAAGATACTACTAAAGACTTAGTGTCACAAGATACGCAGGCTATTAGTACAACAGCAATTGATGCTTCAGCACCATATGTAAATTTAGGTGAGTTGGAGAATGCTGGATTTGATCTTTCATTATCATATAGTGATGTAACATCAAATGGATTGCAATATTCTATTAGTGGAAACTTTACGCGTGCCAAAAATGAGATAACAAGCTTAATCTCTCCTTTTTATACAGGAGGTGGTTCAAGAGTTGGTCCTATGACACGTACTGAGGTTGGTTATCCTATTTCATACTTCTACGGAAGAAAAGTAATGGGTATTTTCCAAACTCAGGCTGAAGTAGCAGCTTCTGCACAACCTGATGCTGCTCCTGGTAGGTTTATCTACGATGATCTAAATAATGACGGTGTAATTAATGACGAGGATAGACAAAAAATTGGTGATCCACACCCTGACCTAATTTTTGGTTTAAATATTAACTTAAACTATAAAAATTGGGACTTAAGTGCATTTATGAACGGTACCCTAGGTAACGACATATTTAATTTTGAAGCTCTTTATTATGAGTCTCCTTATTTCTTTGAGGGTAGTAGAAGTACTGCTGTTTTAGATTCTTGGAGTCCTTCTAATACAGATGCTAGATTACCTGCACTTAGTGAAACTATACAAAATAATGAGTTTACAACTGCAAACTCACATTTTGTAAGAGATGGTTCTTACTTAAGACTAAGAACTTTACAGATTGGTTATACTTTGCCTGACAGCTTTGCATCTAAATTAGGTGCAGATTCGGCAAGAGTTTACTATAATGGAACAAACCTATTAACAATAACTGACTATGACGGTTATGACCCTGAGATTCCAAGATTTGGTTCTTTAGATATAGGTGTTGCTTCTAACTCGTTCCCAACGAATAGTATATCCTCTCTTGGTATTAATATTAAATTTTAACCCCAAAAACAATTAAAAATGAAAAAGTTATTTATTTTATTATTATCTACATCAGTTTTAATTTCATGTTCAGATGATTTCACTGACATTGATCCAGTAGGATCATTAAATGATGCTTCGTTGCAGAATGCAACAGGTGTTGATCTTCTCCTTACAGGTGCCTATTCAGTATTGGATGGAAACAGTAATGCGGGTGGAAGTGACTGGTCTCGAACAGGAGACAACTGGTGGATGGATGTTTTAGCAGACGATGCTCACAAGGGATCAAGTGATGGTGACCAAGCAGACTTACTAGCTATGGAACTATACACTTGGGATACAAATAACCCTTACTTCCTTGGAAAATGGCGTGCCCTTTTTGCAGGAGTTAACAGAGCTAATGCTGTTATAGATTTAATCAATAAATCTGAAAATCCAGGTGACTTTACTACTGAACTTGCTCAAGCAAGATTTTTGAGAGGTCACTATAATTTTGAATTATCAAGAATGTGGGTAAATGTACCATACATTTCTGATGAAAATTTTGCAACCGCAGAATTTAATCAGCCAAATAGTGGGCCACTATGGTCTCAAATTGACGAAGATTTTTCTTTCGCTGTTGCTAATTTACCTGCATCTAGAGGAGGAAGTTATTCTGCGCCTGGAAGACCAATACAATCAACTGCTAGAGCTTATCTTGGAAAATCAAAGCTTTACCAAGGTAACTGGGCAGAAGCATTATCTAACCTAGAGGGTGTAATAAACTCTGGACAATATGCATTAAACCCAGACTATTCTGCTAACTTCAGATCTGAAGGTGAAAATAGTTCTGAAATGGTTTTTGCAATCCAGTTTATGGCTGATGCTGGTCAATCACCTCAAGGAAATAGAGGTGGTACCCTTAACTTCCCAATTGGAGGTATGACTGGTAATATGTGTTGTGGTTTTTATCAGCCATCACAAGATCTTGCGAATGCTTATCAAACAAGCAATGGTTTACCATTACTTGATACTTATAATCAAACAGATATAAAAAATGATGCTGGTATTAGTTCAGAAGAAGCATTTACCCCTCATACAGGTCCTCTTGACCCAAGAATAGATTATACTATAGGAAGAAGAGGAATTGAATACAACGGGTATGGTCCTTTTACTGGAAAGGAAAATATTAGAGCATCATTTAGTGACATCTCTGGTCCGTATTCAGCTAAGAAAAGCATGTATTATGCGGGTGACGATACTAACAAAGGTACTGGTGGTTGGGGAGAACAACGTTCTGGTATAAATTATCATATCATTAGATATGCTGATGTATTGTTAATGGCTGCTGAAGCTGCTGTTGAAACTGGTTCGTTAGAAACTGCTAGAGGTTATGTAAATCAAGTTCGTCAAAGAGCAATTGGCACTCCTCGTGCTGATTCATCTCCAAACTACTCTATAAGTACGTATGGAAGTTCATGGACTGATCAGGCAGTTGCTAGAAAAGCTGTTAGATTTGAAAGAAGATTAGAATTGGGAATGGAAGGTGGAAGATTATTCGACCTTAGAAGATGGAATGTAATGGAGCAAACGCTTAATACTTACATTTCTAACGAAGGAAGAACTATACCAACATTCCAATCAAGGGCTTCTTCTGTTCAGTCTAAACACAATATGTTGCCAATTCCAACTGAAGCAATTGATAACTCTAATGGGGCTTTAACTCAAAACCCTGGGTACTAATTAGCTAAACTAATTGTACTATAAGCTAAAAAAGCAGGATGATTTGATTCATCCTGCTTTTTTTTTTAAATTTGGCACTATGAAAAAAGTATTTAAAAATTTATTTATAATTCAACTCTTTTTTCTTGTAATATCATGTGCTAATGTTACTAATCAAAAACAGTTCTCTTTACTAAATAGTGACGAAACAGGTATAAAATTTAATAATAAATTAACCGAGACTAACTCTCTAAATTATTTCACATATCCTTACATTTATATGGGGGGTGGAGTGTCAGTTGGTGATATAAATAATGATGGTCTTGAAGACATATTATTTACAGCCAACATGGAAAAAAATAAGCTTTATTTAAATAATGGAGGGCTAAAGTTTGAAGATATTACAAATACTGCTGGTATTCAAGGTACAGAGAAATGGTATACAGGATCAACTATGGTTGATATAAATAATGATGGCTATCTTGATATTTATCTATCAGTAGGTGGTTTATATACATCAAGAGAAAACGAACTTTATATTAATAACGGTAACAACACATTTACTGAAAAAGCTAATGAATATGGCGTAAATGATAAAGGTAATGGAGTTCAATCAACTTTCTTAGATTATGATAAAGATGGTGATCTAGATCTATACGTTGCTAATTATCCAATTACTCCATTTGATGCTCCAACTAGTTATTATTATTACAAAATGAATAATACATCGGACGAGGAGACAGATAATTTATACAGAAATGATGGGGGTAGTTTTACAAAAGTAACAGATGAGGCAGGGATAAGGACTTATAGTTTGACACTAAGTGCAACAGTTGGAGATCTCAACAATGACTCTTACCCTGATATTTACATCTCTAATGATTTCAGTTCACCAGACTTTATGTACTTAAATAATGGTGATGGAACTTTTACTGATGTAGTGAAGGAATCAACAAATCAGACTTCCTATTATGGTATGGGAGTCGATATTGCAGATTTTAATAATGATTCTAATCTTGACTACATTCAGGTAGATATGGATGCCAAAGATAACAGAAGATCAAAGGCTAATATGGCAAGTATGGATCCAGATCTTTTTTGGAGTACAGTAAATTATGGATTTCATTATCAGTACATGCATAACACTCTACAACTAAACAGAGAAATAATTGATGATAAACCTTTCTTTAGCAATATATCAAGACTATCTGGTATATCTTCAACTGATTGGAGCTGGGGTCCTCTATTAGCTGATCTTGATAATGATGGGTGGAAAGACTTGTTTGTATCAAATGGGACTAGAAGAGAGATTAACAATAAGGATTATTTTAATGAAATTAGTTTGAGACCAATGGATAATGATAGTCTTCTTTATTACACAAACAAAATACCATCAGAGCCTATTGCTAATTTTACATTTAGGAACAACCAAGATTTAACTTTTACAGATGTTTCTGAGGCTTGGGGTCTTGATGAAAAAAACTTTTCAAATGGAGCTGTTTATGTTGACTTAGATAATGATGGTGATCTTGAAATAATTGTAAATAATATTGACCAAGAAGCTCAAATCTATAAGAATAATTCGAGTAATAACTTTATTAAAATAAAATTAATTGGTAACTCATTAAATCCAAATGGTATTGGAAGTAGAGTTTTTGTTTACTCAGGTAATTTGAGTCAAATGCAGGAATTAACCCTAACCAGAGGTTTTCAATCTTCTGTTTCACCGATTTTGAATTTTGGATTGGGTAAAAATGATAAAATAGACCAAGTGAAAGTTATTTGGCCTAATGGACAAGAAGAAATAATTAATGACATTAAAGCTAATACACTTATTGAATTTAATATTGAAGATTCTAATAATCTTAATGATAATCTAGATAAGATTGATACTTTTTTTGAGAATGTCAACCATTTAGAATATAAACATGAGGAGAACGAATACAATGATTTTGTGAAAGAAGTTTTATTACCTCATGAAAATTCTAGATTAGGCCCTGGGATTGCTACAGGTGATATTGACGGTAATTCATTTGAGGACTTTGTTGTAGGTGGTGCAAAAGGACAGCCAACTGCTTTTTTCTTCCAAAATCCTGATGGAAGTTTTCAAAAAAAAGAGTACAATTTTAGCAACGAACATAGCAAATATGAGGACATGGATATAATCCTTGAAGATTTTGATAATGACGGTGATTTAGATCTTTACATTGTCTCTGGTGGAAATGAGTTTAAACCTAATACTCCGATATTAAAGGATAGATTATATGTAAACTTAGGTCAGGGAAGATTAAAGCATAGCGACTATTCTTTACCAAATAATTATTCAAGTGGTATGAGGGCATCTTCAGCTGACTTTGACAATGATGGTGATTTAGATTTGTTTGTTGGAGGAAGAGTAGTCCCAGGTATGTATCCAGTTCCCGCAGAAAGCTACCTCCTTGTAAATCAATCCACTGATAAGGAAATAATTTTTACTAACGCTACTAACAAAGAGTTTCCTATTAATGATTTAGGATTAGTTACATCTTCAGTGTGGGCTGATTATAACAATGATAATTGGTTAGATTTGATAGTTGTTGGCGAATGGACACCTATTATGTTTTTTAAAAATATTGAAGGTAAGCTTGTTGAAGACAAATCTTTAATTGATGAAGATTCTACTAGAGGATGGTGGTATGATATAATTGCTGAGGACTTTGATAAAGATGGTGATATGGACCTAGTTGTGGGTAACCTAGGTAATAACTATAAATATCAAGCAAATGAAGATGAAACTTTTGATATTTTCTATAATGATTTTGATGGAAATAACAGTGGTGATATTGTGTTGAGTTATTATAGTGATGGTGAGCAGTATCCTTTAAGGGGAAGGCAATGTTCTTCAGAGCAGATCCCAGCTATCAAATTAAAGTTCGATGATTATGATGCCTTTTCAATTGCAACTTTAGAAGATGTTTACACTGAGCCTGCATTAGAAAACTCTTTACATTATTTTACTAAAACTTTTTCATCTGTTTATTTAGAAAATGTAGGCAATTCATTTAATATGAGTAAGTTACCTGTACTTGCTCAGTTATCATCTGTTAATAAAATTCTTAAAAAAGATATAGATAAAGACGGTTTTGTTGATATAATTATTTCAGGAAATATGTTTAATTCGGAAGTTGAAACTCCAAGAAATGATGGAAGTGTTGGTGTTCTTTTAAACTTTGATCCAAATTCTGGATTCAAAGCTGTCCCTGCTAGACAAAGTGGTTTATTTATAAACGGTGACGTTAAGGATATGGAATTTATTAGTATGAAAAATAATGATTATATTATTTCAGCAAAAAATAATGATTTCATTGAATTTACAAGGATTAAATAGTATACTAACAAAAATTGCCTTTTTTTATTTTATTACACTGATCACATCATGCTCCAAAAATGATTTTGTAAATGTTGTATACGATATTAATGAATACCATGACAATGGTTTTCATGTAACTTTTTCTGTAATCAATACCTCAAATATTAATCTAGATTCACCGTGGTCTTTGCACTGGAATCAGCAAAGTTCGATAATTGATGCAAGCTCGGTTCAAGATAATGTCAAATATGAGTATGTTGCAGGTCAATCATATAACATCTTAACATTTGGTAAAGATTTTTATTTAAAAGCTAATGACTCTATTAGCATAGAGCTCAACCAATTAGGAATTGTTAGAAGAATATCAGATCTTCCAGTTGGTGGTTTTATAGTCTCAAATAATGAAATAATCGATGTTAAGTTTTCTTATAACTGGAAAAATGCAGTTGGAATTGAAAAACTTGACATACCATCTTCAAAAGATCGCTATGGACTATATGCTCCTGGTAATGTTATTGACAAATCTGAACTTGAAATAATTATTCCGACTCCAAGTGAAATAAAATTATTAGACGGAGAATCTTCTCTTAAATCTAAATATGAAGTTTTTGTTGATGAATCTTTAAATCTTGATATTAACACAGTAAAGTCTCTTTTTGCTGAAAATTTGAATATAGATATAAATAATTCTAAAAATTATGATATTTCAGTTCAATACACATATAATCTAGAAGAAGAATCTTATCAGTTATTCATTGATGAAAATAATATTTTAATAAAAGCATCTCATAAAGCAGGAGCTCTATATGGATTGCAGTCTTTAAAACAACTTTTTCTTGCTTCTAGTCTAGAAAACAATATGCTTAAGCATATACGTATAATTGATTCTCCAAGATTCTCATATAGAGGAATGCTATTAGATATTTCGAGAAATTATTATGGTCCAGAAAAGATTAAACAAATTTTAGATTATTTATCTTTTT
>TARA_B100001057_G_scaffold57957_1_pt1 | contig 32871 bp, 29 predicted proteins | sample TARA_B100001057 | Tara Oceans TARA_B100001057 (sample SAMEA2621839) | marine metagenome | biome: marine biome (ENVO:00000447); feature: surface water layer (ENVO:00002042); material: "saline water (ENVO:00002010), including plankton (ENVO:xxxxxxxx)" | depth 5 m | reverse complement strand
AGAGGCGGGCGAAAGACTGGGATTTTTACCTGGCGATTTGGCTCAAAAAGTAGATCCATACTTACAGCCGCTCTACGATGCTTTAAATGAAATGCTAGGCTTTGAAACTGTAAATAAATTTATAGAAAGGGGAAACATCGAGTTAGCTCCTTTAGCTTACATGAGAGGAAGAACCTTAAACGACGCTTTTTTGATTTTAGATGAAGCTCAAAATTGCACTTCCATGCAAATGAAAATGTTTTTAACAAGATTAGGTTTCAATTCCAAAGCAGTTGTTACTGGAGATGTTACTCAAATAGATCTACCATCTAAAAAAATGTCCGGTCTGGCAGACGCCGTAAATATTTTAGAAGGGCAGAAAGGAATTTCCTTTTTTCATTTTTCTTCTAAAGATGTGGTCAGACATAATTTAGTACAGAGCATCATCGAAGCTTACGAAAAAAATTCAAAAGATAATGAAGATTGAGCTCATAAACGATCACTACGAAAAAGTCCCTGAACCCTTTAAAAAAAAGGAAATAAAAAAACTCATAGATGCAGTTTTGAAAAAAATTGGTTTTCAGGAACTTGAAAATGGTCAAATCAATATCAAATATACTTCAGAAGAAGAAATAAAAATGTTGAACGAGAAGTTTTATAACAAAGAAGGCGTGACAAATGTTTTAGCGTTTATCAATAATCAAGAAACTCCTGAAAGCAAGGAACAATTAATTGGCGAGATAGCAATTTGTATCAGTCAAATTGAAAAAGAAGCAAAACTTTATAAAAAAGCTGTTGAGACTAGGCTTAAGCATATGATTGTCCATGGTGTTTTACACCTTTTCGGCTTTGATCATCAAAAGAAAAGCGAACAAAAAGAGATGGAACAAGTAGAAGATGATATTATCACTAGCTGTCTTGGCGAGAGACCTTATTAAATAATGAAAGAAGAACCTCCAAGTATTAGTGCTCAACCTGAAAAGTTGGGCTTAATACAACGCATTAGAAGCTTTTTTAGGGATTTCCATATTAGGATTTCCTTCAAACCATCAAATCAAGATGAACTTACCTCTGTCCTAAGGGACGCTGAGGAAAACAACCTCATTGATAAAGGAGTTCTCGATATGATGGAAGAAACCATTGATTTTTCTTCCACTCCCGTAAAAGACGTGATGGTACCAAAAACTCAAGTTATATCTATCAAGGAAACTGAAGGTTTAGACGAATTCCTGCCAAGAATTCTAGAATCCGCGCACTCAAGATTTCCAGTCTTTGATGAGCCTCAAGAAAAAATTAAAGGTATTTTATTAGCAAAAGATTTATTGAAATTTGGTCCTGGTTTATTAGGACAAGAAGAGAATTTAAATTTTGATCTTGCTCAGATTTTAAGGCCGATAAATTTCATCCCCGAAAGTAAAAAAATCAATATCCTTTTGGAGGAATTTAAAACTAATAGAAGTCATATGGCTGCTGTAGTTGATGAATTTGGAGAAATTAGTGGGATTGTTACTATTGAAGATGTCTTAGAAGAAATTGTTGGTGAAATTAAGGACGAAACTGATATTAGTGAGGCTGAAGATATTATTCAATTAACTGAAAATGAGTTTAACGTTTCGGCTTTGGCTGAAATAGAAACTTTCAATGATCGTTTTTCTGCAAATTTTGAGGCATCAGATTTTGATACGATAGGTGGAATTGTTTTAAACGCCTTTGGAAAGATTCCTTTGGTCAACGATTCAATAGAAATTGCAAATTTTCACTTTACTGTTCTATCTGCAAACAAAAGACAAATTTTAAAACTGAGAATTAAAGTTTTAGAAACTGAGGCTGAATAGTTTAACTAGAATTTTCCTGAAGAATTTTCTTTAGCTCTGAGCCAAGCAATTCAACATCTTGAATGCCCCCATAATTAGGCCTTATTACTATAGCTATTTCTCTATGAGGACCAGATTCATCGAGATGCAAGTCTTTTAAATCAGGATTTCCTGCCATCAACTGGCTTACGGCCATCTTTGGTATCAAAGTAGTACCCATGCCGCTTTTTACAAATTGTACCAATGTATTTAAAGAAGAAGCCTTGAAAGAAATGTTTTTTGTTTGTTTTGTCATTTTGCATGCTGAAAGAATATGATCTTTGAGACAGTGTCCTTCCTCCAGCAAAAGTAATTCAGATCGATCAAGTTCATTGGCTTTTATTTCTTTAACTTTGGAGCGAGCATCATCCTTTTTTGTAATCCAAAAAAAATCCTCAACCCAAAACTTTTTAGGTATCAATCCTTGAAGTTTATAAGGTAGAGCAAGAATGGCCATATCCAAATCTCCATTTTTGACTTTATCAATGAGATCATTTGACTGACCCTCGGAGATAATCAAATTCAATTTTGGAAATTTACTACTTAGAGACTTTATTGCATATGGCATCAAGAAGGGACTTACGGTTGGGATAACTCCAAGAGAAATTGGGTGAGAAAGTGGCTGTGAATTATTTTCTGAAATTTTTTGGATATCCTCCAGTTGTAACTTGATACTCTTATATTTCTTTAAAATTTCTTCCCCTAACTTTGTAATTATTACTTTCTTGTTATTTCGTTCAAAAATTTCAAAACCCAATTGCTTCTCCATTTTTGATATTGCATTACTCAAGGTGGAAGCTGAGACATAACATTTGTCTGCGGCATTTTTAAAATGCATCTCTTTTTCAACCGCTAGAGCATAATTTATTTGCTTAATACTTACCATTTATGTTCGATTTTATTGAATATTAAATAAGAAATATACATATTTAACAATACATAAAAAGATAGTTTAATATAGAGAGAATTTGTTTTTATATGAGGTGAAATAAATGTCTGATAACACAGAAGGGAAGTGCCCAGTAATGCATGGGGCAATGACAAGCAATAGTTCATCTGGCCAATCCAATAAAGATTGGTGGCCTGATGCATTGAATTTAAATATTCTTCATCAACATGATAGTAAATCAAACCCATTGGGAGAAGATTTTAATTACCGTGAAGAATTCCAAAAGTTAGATTATGCGGCTTTGAAAAAAGACTTAAATGACTTAATGACCGACTCTCAAGATTGGTGGCCAGCAGATTATGGTCATTATGGCCCATTTTTTGTTCGTCTAACCTGGCACGCTGCAGGTACTTATAGAAGTACAGATGGCCGTGGAGGCGGAGGTACTGGAGCTATGAGGTTTGCTCCACTCAATAGCTGGCCAGACAATGGTAATTTGGATAAAGCAAGAAGATTGCTTTGGCCGATAAAAGAAAAGTATGGTAATAAAATAAGTTGGGCAGATCTTTTGATCCTTTCAGGAAACGTTGCAATCGAGTCCATGGGCGGAAAAACTTATGGTTTCAGCGGTGGTCGAGATGACATCTGGGGTCCTGAAGAAGATATCCTTTGGGGAGTTGAAGATGAGTGGTTGGAAAATCAGCGTTATAAAGGTGAACGCGAACTCGATAACCCCTTAGCTGCAGTTCAAATGGGCTTGATTTATGTAAATCCTCAAGGTCCTGATGCTAATCCAGATCCATTAGCGAGTGCTCATGACATTAGAGAAACTTTTGGCCGTATGGCTATGAATGACTACGAAACCGTTGCGTTGATTGCAGGTGGACACACTTTCGGTAAATGTCATGGTGCTGGAGATGCTGATTTAGTGGAAGCTGAACCAGAAGGTGCTCCAATTGAACAAATGGGGTTGGGTTGGACCAATAAACACGGTGCTGGTTTGGGAGCAGACTCTATTACAAGTGGTTTAGAGGGCGCCTGGACTACCAATCCTATTAAATGGGATAACGGTTACTTCGACTTGCTCTTTGGATATGAGTGGGAACTTGGAAAGAGTCCTGCTGGTGCGCATCAATGGTATGCAAAAGATCAAAAAGAAGAGGACATGGCACCGGATGCTCATGACCCTTCAAAAAAAGTACCAACCATAATGGCAACTACTGATATTGCTCTTAAGGAAGATCCAAGTTACAAAGAAATCTCAAAAAGATTTCATGAAAATCCAGAAGAGTTTGCTGACGCTTTTGCTGAAGCTTGGTTTAAGCTTCTCCATCGTGATATGGGTCCTAAGTCTAACTACATAGGCCCAGAAGTTCCTAAAGAAGATTTGATTTGGCAAGATCCAATCCCCGCCGGTAATTCTGACTATGATGTTACTGCTGTAAAAGAAAAAATTTCTGGACTTGGATTAAGCATTCAAGAAATGGTAGAAACTGCTTGGGCGAGTGCTTATACCTACCGTGGTTCAGACATGAGAGGTGGTGCAAATGGAGCAAGAATTCGTTTAGCTCCACAAAAGGACTGGGAAGTTAATAAGCCTGAACAGTTGGCAAAAGTCCTTGCAGCTTATCAAAATATCTCAGATGACACGGGAGTTTCTGTTGCAGATGTTATTATCCTTGCAGGAAACTTAGCGATTGAAAAAGCTTCTGGCATGGAGGTTCCATTTACTCCAGGTAGAGGAGATGCATCAGACAATCAAACCGACCCCGAGTCTTTTGAATATCTCGAGCCTTTATCCGATGCTTTTAGAAATTATCACCGTTCTGGTTTGAGTGTTACTGCAGAGGAAATGATGCTTGATAAAGCTCAGTTACTTGGCTTAACAGCACCAGAGATGACAGTCCTTTTAGGCGGAATGAGATCTTTGGGTATTACTGCTAGTGATTACGGCTTGGTATCGGAAAATTCTGATGAGCTAACCAATGAGTACTTCAAAACTTTGCTAGACATGAGAGTTCAATGGAAACCGAATGGTACTGGAAATTCTTATGAAGCATTCGATAGAGTAACCGGTGAGAAGGCTAGAACTGCCTCCAGAGCAGACTTGGTGTATGGTTCCAATTCTCAACTTAGAGCTTACGTTGAGGTATATGCTCAAAGTGACTCTGAAGAGAAGTTTAAAAAAGACTTTGTGAAAGCTTGGAACAAAGTCATGAATAACGATCTTTTTTAATAGAAGATCGTTATCTCTTAGGTCGAAAGTTCTTCTTGGCTTTTAAATAGAATATAATGTTCTTATGTCTCAAAAAGCCATATATCCTGGAACTTTCGACCCAATCACTAAAGGACACATAGATTTAGTTGAAAGAGCTTGTAAACTCTTCGATAAAGTTGTCCTTGCTATAGCAGCAAGTGAAGCTAAAAGCCCCTTATTCAATCTCGAAGAAAGAATTGATATTTCAAAAAGGATTTTTAAAGGAAACGATCAAGTAGAGATTATTGGCTTTTCTGGGCTGCTTGTTGATTTGGCCAAAAACAATGACGCAACTATTTTAATCCGAGGGCTTCGAGTTGTAGCTGATTTTGAATACGAGTTTCAATTGGCAAATATGAATCGAGCAATGATGCCAGAACTTGAAAGTGTGTTTCTGACACCAGTGACTGAATACAGTTTTGTCAGCTCAAGCTTGGTGAAAGAAATTTGTAAAATGGGTGGTGACGTTTCTTCTTTTGTAGATCCTATTTCATTGAAAGAAATGAAAAAGAAGTTTGGCTAATTTTGACAGTTGGTGCAGTAAACAGTAGATCTATTTCCTAACCTAATTTCTTTTAATTCTCTTTTACAATTAAAACATTCCAGTTTTCCTCTGCCATATACTTCTAATTTTTTTTTGAAATACCCTGGCGCCTCTTCTGCATTACTATAATCCTTCAGGGTTGTTCCTCCTTCAGTAATTGCTTCTTTCAATACTTCAATAATTTTAGAAGATAATGTTTCATATTGATTTTTAGTTACTTTTCCCGCTTGCTTATTAGGTCTAATGCCTGCTTTAAATAAGGCTTCATTGGCATAAATATTTCCAACACCAACCACAATTTTTGCATTCATAATAAATTGTTTGACTGCTACAGATTTTTTTCTAGATTTTTCGAATAAATACAGTCCATTAAAACTATTCCCTAATGGTTCTGGCCCAAGGTCTCTTAATAATCTATGCTCTAAAGGATTTCTTTTTGTTAAATCTAAAACGCCAAACTTTCTGATGTCTGTATATCTCAATGTCCAGTTATCGGAAAAATTTAGATCCCAATGTTCATGTTTCTTCGGGGATACTTTTTTATTAAATACTCTTAACTTGCCAGACATACCTAAATGAATGATCAAAGCACATGCATCTAGTTGAAAAATTATGTATTTACCTCGTCTAAAGGCATTATTAATTTTTTTGCCTTTAACTAATTTATTTATGTTTTTAGGTATTAGCCAACGCAGTTTTTTTTCGCGCGATACGAAAGAGATAATTTTTTTATTGAGAATTTTTTTTTCTATTCCCCTTAGAGTTGTTTCAACCTCAGGCAGTTCTGGCATTAACTATCTAGATAACCACTGATTTCATAAATATCTGCTGGCGATAAAATTCCTGAAGCTAATTTCAATTCTAAAGTACTGATGATGTAATCGTATTTAGCAGCAATGAGATCTCTCTGCGCTGAAAAATAGTTCTTTTCTGCATTTAACAAATCAACAATATTTCTAGTGTTTTCTTCATAACCAACCATTGTTGCTTTGAGAGCAAAATTTGAGGATTTTAAAGAAGCTTTCCTAGCATTCACATTAGCTAAATTGGTTAAAACAGAAGTAAATTTTGTTTTCACATCTCTGATTACAAACCTTTCAGTAAGAAGCTCTTGCTGGTCTGCTTGCTCTGCTAGAGCTTTAGCTTCTCTTCTTTCTGCATGCAACAATCCACCTGTAACAATTGGCCAATTGAACTCTAAACTATATCTAGTTTGTTCTATTCCATTTGGTCCATAAGTTACTGGAGGATCTGTTGCAGGATTAAACCCAACAATTCCTCTTGAGTTATTTTGGGTAATACTGGCAACCAAATCTATATCCGGGAAATGAGAGGCAAGTTTGGCCTGCGAATTTTTCTTCGCCGCCATTGTGTTTAATTTAGAAGCTTTTAGAGTAAAACTATTTGCCAAGGCTAATTCCGCCCACTGATCTTGTTCAATTGGATCAGGTTTACTTATAGGAAAATCATCATTTAAATCTTTTATTTCAGGAACATCTCCAATTATTGAAATCATTACCTCTCTTGCAAATTCAAGTTGACCTTGAGAAGCGATTTTTGAGACCTTAGCTAAATCATAAAAAGCCTGAGCTTCTTGATATTCAGATTTGGAAGACACACCTTCTTCATAAAGTCTTTTAGTTCGATCTCTTTGTTTTTTTATTGATTGTTCTTCTAATTTTGCAACTTCAAGATTTTTTTTAGCCTTTAGAAGATTAAAATAAACATTAGAAATTCTAATAATGGTTTCTTGTTGTGAAAGGGCAAATTTTGCTTCCGCAGCTTCACCCAATGCCTTTCCTTGGGAAAATTGAAACCAAGTGTCAACTCTAAAAAGAGGCTGAATCAAATTAGCTGAATAATAATTAGAATTGCTTCCTTGGGTATCGGTAAACAAAGAAGTATTTTGAGTATTTTTATTTTCATTCCAAGTAGTTCCTGCTCGCAATGAAAACTTTGGCAGCAAGCCTGCCATGGCTTTGTTTTTTATTTCTTTATTAGCATCAAAGGTCGCTTCATCAATTTTTAGTTGTGGATCATTTGTAAGAGCTAGCTCATAGACGTCCCCTAAAGTCGCTGAATGACCAAAAGAGCTAAAAAATAAAAGGGATAAAGTTATTAGAAATGATGCAAATTTTTCCAAAAGAAGCTCCTCTTGAGTTAAATTATGTTTTGTAACGACATGATAATTTTTTGTAACCTTTTTTACCATTAAAATAGTCAAGAATAAGTGAAAAAAATAATAACCCAAGACCTTAACAACGCTCCAGAATCTAAAGAAATTCTTGAAACGGCATCAAAAACTTTTGCCGGCTCTAAGAAAATCTATCTCAAAGGATCCAATTCTGAAATCAGAGTACCTATGCGAGAAATTTTACAAACGGATTCTTTGACAGCAGAGGGAAAGCAGAAAAATAAACCTCTTTATGTTTACGACACTTCTGGCCCTTACACAGATCCAGAAGTTGAAATTGATATTGAATTTGGAATACCTAAAAACAGATTGAATTGGTTATCTAAAAGAGAAGATAACTCTACGCAGATGTCTCTTGCACGAAAAGGCATCATTACGGAAGAGATGGAATATATTGCAATTAGAGAAAATCAAAATTTAGAAAATAATTCAAAGCTCAAAGAAGGTCGTTTTCACGCCGGGGAAAACTTTGGAGCAAATATTCCTGAGTTTTATACATCTGAGTTTGTCAGAGAAGAAATAGAAAGCGGCAGAGCCGTAATACCAGCAAATATTAAGCATCCTGAAATTGAGCCTATGATAATTGGTAGGAATTTTAAAACCAAAGTAAATGCCAACATTGGTAATTCAGCCTTGTCTTCATCTATTCATGATGAGGTAGAAAAACTTACTTGGTCTACTCGTTGGGGAGCTGATACGGTAATGGATCTTTCAACAGGTAAAAATATCCATGAGACACGTGAGTGGATAATTCGAAATTCACCAGTACCTATTGGAACTGTTCCAATTTATCAGGCTTTGGAAAAAGTTGATGGCATTGCAGAAAATTTATCATGGGATGTTTTTGAAGAGACCTTAATTGAACAAGCTGAGCAGGGTGTAGATTATTTCACTATTCATGCAGGAGTTCTTCTCAGATACGTTCCTATGACTGCTAAACGAGTTACAGGTATTGTCTCTCGAGGCGGCTCTATCATGGCTAAGTGGTGTCTTGCGCATCATGAAGAAAATTTTTTATACACTCGCTTTGATGATATTTGTAAAATCATGAAAAAATATGATGTGACTTTTTCACTGGGTGATGGGTTAAGACCGGGTTCAGTAGCAGATGCTAACGATGAAGCGCAATTTGGAGAGTTAAAAACTTTGGGCGAATTAACAACTGTTGCCTGGGAACATGATGTCCAAACTATGATTGAGGGCCCGGGACATGTGCCAATGCAATTGATTAAGGAAAATATGGATAAGCAGTTGGAACAATGTGCTGAGGCTCCTTTTTACACTCTTGGCCCGCTTACAACTGACATTGCTCCTGGATATGATCATATTACTTCTGCAATAGGTGCTGCAATGATAGGTTGGTACGGATGCGCTATGCTTTGTTATGTGACTCCAAAAGAACATTTAGGTTTACCTAACAAAGAGGACGTTAAAGAAGGATTGATGGCCTATAGGATTGCAGCTCATGCAGCTGACTTAGCTAAAGGACATCCTTCAGCACAAATTAGAGACAATGCGCTTTCTCAAGCAAGGTTTGAATTCAGATGGGAAGATCAATTTAATCTTGGTTTGGATCCTGAAAGAGCAAGGGAGTTTCATGATGAAACCCTGCCCAAAGATTCTGCAAAAGTAGCCCATTTTTGTTCAATGTGTGGCCCAAAATTTTGTTCCATGAAAATATCTCAGGATGTTAGAGACTATGCTGCTAAGCAAGTAAAAGAACAAGAAGCTGCAATGAAGGCAAAAGCTAAAGAATTCCGTGAATCTGGAAGCAAAATTTATAGTAAAATTTAATGATGAAACATCAAGGCGATCAAATTTCAGATGCTATTCTGAGAAAATTAGGATCTGAAGGCATCGATTCTATTCAATTAAATGAATACTCTAAGAACAAAAAATTAGTTCTGATCGGGGTTCCCGGAGCATTCACTCCAACTTGTTCAGTAAATCACGTTCCTGGATTTATTGAAAAGGCAGATGAAATTTTTGCTAAAGGAGTTGATGAAATAATTTGTATTTCCGTAACTAACCCATGGGTAATGGAAGCTTGGGGAAATAATTTAAAAGCAGATAAAATTATCATGCTGTCAGATGGGAACTGCGAATTCACAGAAAGTATGGGCCTTATAATGGACGGTAGTGGTTTTGGTCTTGGGAAAGTATCATCCAGATATGCAGCCATTATCGAAGATGGAAAGATAAATTGCTTACTTGCAGAAAAAGGTGGTGCATTTGAAGTAAGCAGTGCAGAAAATATTCTCGAACACCTATAAGCTTGACTAATAGAGACTACACATCTGAATCCATTGAGGTGCTTTCGGGTCTAGAGCCCGTTAGAAAAAGACCTGGAATGTATACCGATACCACTAGCCCCAATCACTTAGTGATGGAAGTGATTGATAACAGTGTGGATGAGGCTTTGGCAGGTCATGCAAAAGAAATTGCTGTTGTTTTAAATAAAGATTTTTCAGTATCAGTTGAAGACGATGGTAGAGGCATGCCAGTTGATATTCATCCTGAAGAAAAAGTGCCAGGCGTAGAATTAATTTTTTCAAGATTACATGCTGGGGCTAAGTTTTCTAACAAAGATTACGTTTTCTCTGGTGGTCTTCATGGAGTCGGGGTTTCTGTTGTAAATGCTCTTTCGTCTTACCTTGATGCAGAAATAAAACGAGATGGAAAAAAGTATGAAATTAAGTTTAAAGATAGCGTTAAGAAAAAAGACCTAAAAGTCATAGATAGCGTTGGACAAAGAAATTCTGGAACTAAAATTTTATTCAAAGCCGATTCGTCATTTTTTGATACTGAAAAAATTTCCGGGAAATACCTCTCCAATTCTCTAAAAGCAAAAGCCGTTCTTTGCCCAGGCCTTAAAATAAAATTCAAGGATGAGGTAAACAAGACAAAAGAAGAGTGGTGCTTTGTTGATGGGCTTGGTAAATATTTAAGTTCTTCCTTAGGTGAAGGTGAATATCTTCCCGAAGAGCCAATTGAAGGAGAGTTTCAAGATGATGAAAACTCTCTTGCTTGGGCAGTTTCTTGGGAGTTGCGGGATCAGGAAAGTATTACAGAAAGTTATGTGAACCTTATTCCTACCATTCAAGGAGGTACACATGTTACAGGTATGCGAACTGGAATAACTGACGCCTTAAAAGAGTTTTGTGAATATCGAAACTTAATCCCAAAAGGCGTAAAAGTTACAGCGGAAGATGTCTGGAAAAATGCTTCTTTTGTTCTTTCGGCAAAACTAAAAGATCCACAATTTTCCGGCCAAACTAAAGAGAAACTTTCTTCGAAAGACTTTCAAACTATTGCAGCGAACATTACAAGAGATGCTTTTGCCATTTGGCTAAACAAGGAAACAGAGCTAGCTGAAAGGATCGCTAATATTGCAATAGACAACGCGCAAAAAAGAGTAAAAGAAAGTAAGTCTATAGAAAGGAAAAAAGTCACCAAAGGGGTTACTCTTCCTGGAAAACTTTCCGATTGCGTTTCATCGAATTATGAAGAAACCGAATTGTTTTTGGTAGAAGGAGATTCTGCAGGCGGCTCAGCGAAACAAGCTAGGGATAGAAAATTTCAAGCCGTCATGGCGCTCAAAGGTAAAATTTTAAATACTTGGGAAGTTGATACCGATGCTGTCAATCAGTCGCAAGAAGTAAAAGATATTGGCATGGCAATTGGATTGCAACCGGGATGTAGAGTTTTAGATGGTTTGAGATACGGCAAGATATGTATCTTGGCAGATGCAGATTCTGATGGTCTGCACATAGCAACATTGATTTGTGCTCTATTCCTAAAACATTTTAGGCCTCTCGTTGAAGAGGGGAGGTTATATGTAGCGCAACCTCCTTTATTTAGAATTGATCAAGGTAAAGATATTTACTATGCGTTGGATGAAAAAGAAAAAGATGACTTAGTAAAAAAACTTTCAACACAAAATAAAAGAACCAAAGTTGAAATACAAAGATTCAAAGGCTTAGGGGAAATGAATCCTTCTCAGTTAAAAGAAACCACTATGTCTCAAGATGTAAGAAAATTACTTCAACTTAAATTAGAAAAAGGCAATAGCGCCACAACTATGTTTAATATGCTGCTTTCTAAAAAAAGAGCTTCTGATAGAAAAAATTGGTTAGAAAACAAAGGAGATTTAGCAAGTATCAATGAGTAAAGAGAAAAGCCTAAGCATTGGTGGCTTTGCGGAGAAAGCCTATCTTGATTACTCAATGTATGTAATCTTAGATAGGGCACTTCCTTTTATCGGTGATGGTTTAAAGCCAGTTCAACGAAGAATAATTTATGCAATGTCGGAAATTGGATTGAAATCGACTTCCAAATTTAAAAAAAGCGCAAGAACTGTTGGAGAGGTTATAGGTAAATTTCATCCTCATGGAGACAATGCTGCTTATGAGGCGATGGTCTTAATGGCGCAGAATTTCTCTACCAGGTATCCTTTAATAGAAGGACAAGGAAATTGGGGCTCTCTTGACGATCCAAAAAGTTTTGCCGCAGTAAGATATACAGAATGTAGGCTTTCTGCCTATGCACAAGTACTTCTGTCTGAATTATCTCAAGGAACTGTGGATTGGGGACCTAATTTTGACGGTACACTAATCGAGCCAAGATTTCTGTCTTCAAGAATTCCAAATGTTTTGCTTAATGGCGCTTCTGGAATTGCAGTAGGCATGGCTACAGACATTCCGCCGCATAATTTGAACGAAGTTGTCGATGCAACTATTGCTCTAATTGACTCGCCTAAACTTTCTGTAGAAGAGTTATTAAAGATTATCCCTGCACCGGACTTTCCTACAAAGGCGGAAATTATCTCCACTCCCGAGGAATTATTGGAAATGTATCAGACTGGTAGGGGAGCAGTTAAGTTAAGAGCGACATATGAAATAGAAAATGGTGAGGTTGTAATTACAGCTCTTCCATATCAAGTTTCAACAACAAGGATTCTGGAACAGATTGCAGCACAAATTGATTCTAAAAAGATGAACTTGATTGAAGATCTTAGAGATGAAAGCGATGGTGAAAATCCTGTAAGAATTATTGTCATACCTAGATCTAACAGAGTGGATAAAGATGCCTTGATGAGTCACCTTTTTGCTACTACAGATCTTCAAAAGAATGTCCGAGTTAACCTTAACGTTATTGGATTAGGCGGAAGACCAAAAGTTTTTGATCTTAGAGAAATTCTCAAAGAATGGATTACATTTAGAATACAAACCGTTAAAAGAAGACTCAAACATAGGTTAGATTGGCTCAACGATAGATTACACATTCTTGAAGGTTTGATGATTGCTTATCTAAATTTAGATGAAGTAATCAAAATTATTAGAACTCATGATGATCCAAAAAAGCAGTTAATCAAAAAATTCAAATTAACTGAAATTCAGGCAAACGCCATTCTTGATATTCGTTTGCGCCAACTGGCAAAACTTGAAGAACAAGGCATCATCGAAGAGAGGGATTCATTAAAAGCAGAAGCAAAGGAAATAGAAAAAATACTTAATTCGGCATCCCGCTTAAAAACCCTTATTAAAAATGAATTGAAAGAAGATAAGGAAGAATATGGCGACGAAAGAAACAGCATGCTTGCTGAAGCGGAAGAGGCAAAAGCTTTTGATGAAAAGGAACTCATTTCAAACGATCCAATGACAGTTGTTCTTTCAGAAAAAGGTTGGATTCGTGCAGCAAAAGGACACGATGTAGATGTAGAAGGATTACAATATCGGGAAGGTGATTTTTATTTATCATCATCTTTAGCAAGAAACAGTCAAAATGCAGTTCTATTAGATAATTTTGGTAAGGCATATACTTTACCTATTCATCAACTACCATCTGCAAGAGGTCAAGGTGATCCAGTTTCAGGAAAGATCAATGCACAATCAGGAGCAACTTTTTCCGGAGTGATTTCAGGTTCGGAAGAAACCTTGGCTGTTTTAGCATCTAACTTAGGCTATGGTTTTGTTGTTAAGCTGGGAGATCTTCAGACAAAAAACAAATCGGGTAAAGCAGCTTTGAATGCAAAGAATGCTAAGCCAATTACACCAAAAATTCTTTCGGCAGTAGAGGATAATTACATTGCTTCGATTACTAAAGAAGGCAAAATGTTAATTATCGAGGCTTGTGAACTACCAATTTTAAGTAAAGGCAAAGGAAACAAAATCATTTCAATTGATAAAAAGAAGTTTGAAGCCAAAGAAGACCAACTTATGTATTTGGCGACATTTAAAAAAGGGGATTCAATAAAACTTTATAGCGGCAAACAACATTTTATTATCAAGCCAAATGATTTAGAAAATTTTTTAGGCAATCGCGGCAGAAAAGGAAATTTTCTGCCCAAGGGTTACCGCAAAGTTGATAAAGTTGAAGTAATCTCTGAGTAATTACTTTATGGTTTTGATAGCCATTTCGAATCTCTTAAATCCCTCTTCAATTTCTTTATCTGAAATGATTAATGAAGGGGCAATTCTAATTGTTTTTTCTCCAGCGGCTTGGACTAAAATCAAACCTTTTTTGTAACATGCATCAATAAAGTCTTTTGCCTTTATTTTTTTAAAGTCACAACAAATCCAGAGACCTGCTGATCTTACATCTTCAAATAAATTAAACTTTTCTGATAATTTATTTAATTGCTCATGAAAATTGATCGTCTTTTTCATTACACCTTTTAAAATCTTTTGGGTAGACACTATTTCCACAACTTTTTTTGCAACTTCGCAGGCAAGGGGATTTCCTCCAAAAGTACTACCATGAGTCCCAGGTTGAAAAGCTTTGGCAACTTTACTGGTCGTTAAAGTTGCTCCAATTGGTATTCCTCCGCCAAGGCCTTTTGCTAGAGTAGAAATATCAGGTTTAACTCCGTAGCCCATGTAAGCCATTAAAGTTCCTGTTCTACCAACACCACTTTGAACTTCGTCAAATATCAATAAACAACCTTTTTCATTAGCTAATTTCCTAAGGCCTTCTAAAAAAGGATTTTCTGCTCTGATTATTCCTGATTCTCCTAGAATAGGTTCTACAAAAATAGCTGCAGTTTTTTTGGAAATAACTTTTTTGACAGAATTAAGATCATTAAATTTTGCTCTCTTGAATCCCTGTAAAAGAGGACCAAAACCCGTTTTTTGAAATTTGGAGTCTCCCGCAGTAATGTTTAACATTGATCTACCGTGGAAGGCATTGGTAAAAACAATGATTTCATGCTTTTCCGGTCTATCCTGATCGAAATAATATTTTCGAGCCAATTTTATTGCTGCTTCGTTTGCCTCATTTCCGGAATTAGAAAAAAATACTTTGTCGGCAAAAGTTTTTTCAGCAAGCAACTCGCTTAACTCTAAAGCAGGTTTGTTATATAAATAATTACTCACATGCCAAAGCTTAGCTGATTGCTCTTTTAAAACCTTATTCAACTGTGGGTGAGAATGACCTAAGCAGGTCACTGCAATACCTCCTCCAAAATCTATGTAATCTTTGCCTTGTTCATCCCAAATCACTGATTTTTTTCCTTTTACAGGAATGAAAGATGCTGGAGCATAGTTTGGCATCAGGGAAGTTCTATTTATAGAATTTATCTTTTTCATTTTTGCTATTGATTGGTCAAAATATCATAATCTAGTCTGTTTTTTTCATAAAAAAAGATTTTATTAATGGTTATAACTGAACAATTAGATAATGGGTATAGATTATCTTTAATGCCAAATAGTTCGATTTCTTGGCAAGGCAGTCTTCTATTTTTAGGTTTAATTTCCTTTCCTATAACTATTATCGGCCTTACTTTCTTTTTTTATGGTGCTCCAATTATCCTTCCCTTTGCTGGACTTGAAATATTAATCGTTGGAACTGCTTTATATGTAGTATTCAAGAAAAGTACAAAGAAAGAAATAATTACGCTTACAAAGGAAAAATTGACAATAGAAAAAGGACTTTTTCGACCGGATTCAGTATCGGAGTTTATTAGAGAATGGTCATATGTTTTCGTTGAAAAACCATCTCACCACTGGTACCCAATCAAAATTGTTATTTCTTCAAAGGGAGAGAAAATTCCGGTTGGCAACTTTTTAACAGAAGAAGAAAAAAAAGAATTTGTTAGCAGTATGGAAGAAATTATCAACGAATATCGAGCAGACTAAATTACTTTGCTCTTTGATTGAAACGTCTGCCAATCATCGCTGAAGCAATATTTACTTTTTGAACATCTATTGTTCCACCTGCAATTCCCCAGCCAAAAGAATCTCTGACGCGTCTTTCCATTTTATATTCTTTATTGAATCCATAACCGCCCATTAATTGCATTGCGTTGGTAGTGACTTCTCTTGAGATTTCATTAGCAAAACATTTTGCAGTACTTGATTCCAGTATATCTGGCAAACCATTAGCCGCGTTGAAAACTGCCCGATGAATTAAAAGTCGAGATGCTTCTACACGAATGAGCATGTCTGCTAGCTTGATTTGTACTGCTTGAAAATCAACCAATTGCTTACCAAATTGCTCTCTTTCCTGAACATATTCTTTAACGTAGTCTAGAGCTGCTGCTGCTTGAGATAGGGCCATTGTGGCATTACCACATCTTTCTAAGTCAAAGGTTTCCATTAATTTTTTGAAACCATCTTCAGGTTCAACCAATAAATTATCAATTGGAACCTCTACATTATCAAAATATATATCTGCTGAAGGTATTCCGCGCCAGCCCATCAGACTTTCACTATTCCCAAAAGTCAGTCCAGGTGTGTCAATATCAACGAAAACAGCTCCAATGCCTTTTGCAGCCGGAGCATCAGACATTCTGGCATAAACTACATAACCATCAGAGTGACCAGCGCCTGAGCACCAACGTTTGGTTCCATTGATTACAATTTTATCTCCTTTGATTTCTGCTTTGGTTGTCAAATCAGTTAAACCGGTTCCCGCATTAGGTTCCGACATGCTCACAGCTACCACCATTTCGCCCTTGCAAACTTTGGGTATTACTCTTTTTTTCAGCGCATCTGATCCAAAATGCTCAATAACTTTTACAGGACCCGCATTTGCCTCGAACACAGGCCAACCTACTGCAGAAGATATTTTTCCAAATTCTTCAAGAACTATAATCGCATCAAGATTTGAAAGCCCAAGTCCACCAAACTCTGTTGGCATATTAATTCCCAAAAAGCCTAAATCTCCAATTTTTTTTAAAACATCTTCTGGGACAGGATTTGCTGATTCTTCCATTTCATCAGCCAAGGAAGTTAATTCTTTCTGAGCAAAGTCTCTTGCTACTTTTTGCAACTCTAATTGTTCTGTTGTTAACTTAAAATTCATAATTAAACGACAATTATACACATTGAGTTAAAATCATCATCATGACGTCACAAAAATTTTCTACTCCTAAAGGTTATGAAACTCTCAATCAAACCGAGGATCATATTGCCAATATTGGAGAAGGTTTTTATAAAAGAAATGAAGCAGGAGATTTAATTATGGCCTTTTGGGTGAGGCCTGAAAATGGAAATTCTGGCGGAGTAGCTCATGGCGGAATGTTGATGAGTATTGCTGATTACTGTTTGTGTTCTGTTGCGATGGAATCAAAAGAACATTACGCAGCAACAATAAGTTTTAGGTCAGAATTTGTTGCACCTGCAAAGGTTGGTTCTTTGGTAGAAATATTTACCACCATTACTAAAGAAACAAGAAGTCTTGCTTTTGGACAAGGTCGTATCGAAAGCGAAGGTGAAATAGTTTTTAGTTTTTCTGGAATAGTAAAAAAGATAAACAAATAAACTAATTAATTTTCTTTTTTACTTTTATTTTTTTTAGTTCAGCAATATCTGGAATGCCATTTATATATTTTGTTGGCGCCTCTCCTTTTATAAGAGGACTTAAATATGTTTTTCCAGCTTGAGTTATCTCAAAACCATTTTTAGAAATAAACTTTTTGGGCATAGTCTTTTCTACATTAGCTACATTCTTCAAAGGTGCAGTTTCTATTTTCCATTTATAAGGCGAATCACTTATTCTTTTAATAATTGGCATTACAGCTGTCCTACCAGCGATAGCAAGTTTCACAGCATGTTCTCCTACAGCATAAGCCTGATCAAGGTCGGTTTTTGATGCTATGTGCCTTGCTGAACGTTGTAAATAGTCTGCAACTGCCCAATGGTTTTTTAACCCAATCCTTGAAATCATTCCGGCTAAAACAGGCGCCACTCCTCCAAGTTGCTTATGACCAAATGCATCTGTTAGTCCTGAGTCTGCTAAAAATTTTCCATTTCTTGTTTGGGTTCCCTCCGAAGCTACGATTACACAATAGCCATGCATCTTGATAATCTGTTTGACCTGATTGATAAATTTAGCTTTTTCAAAAGGTATTTCAGGAAGCAAAATAATATGTGGCGGATCACCATCTTTGGTGGCTGCCAAACAGGATGCTGCAGCAATCCAGCCCGCATGTCTCCCCATAACTTCCAAAATAAAAACTTTCGTTGACGTTTCAGCCATACTTTTTACATCAAGCCCAGCTTCTAAAGTTGAAGTAGCAATATACTTAGCAACTGAACCAAAGCCCGGTGAGCAGTCCGTATAAGGTAAATCATTATCAACCGTTTTCGGTATCCCAATACATTTCAGTGGAATCTGTAGCTTTTTTGCCATTTCAGATATCTTAAAAGTTGTATCTTGACTATCTCCACCACCGTTATAGAAAAAATATTCAATATCGTGAGCTGCAAATACTTCAAATAATCTCTCATATTCTTTTCTTTGTTTTATAGGATCCTGTAATTTAAATCTGCAAGAACCAAATGCTCCACCAGGAGTTTGTTTTAGTTTCGCAATATTATTTTTAGATTCTTTTGAAGTATCAATAAGTTCCTCATTTAAAGCACCAAGGATTCCATTCTCACCTGCAAGCACCTTGTGTATTTTTTTGGATTTATTTACAGTCTCAATAACACCACATGCAGATGCATTTATTACAGCTGTTACTCCGCCTGATTGAGCATAAAAGGCGTTTTTAACTTTTGTCATTGAGGCAATATAACTGAAAAAAGGTTTTGTGGGAAAAGGATATAATCATCAAATGAAAATATACGTCTTAGGTATTTGCGGAACTTTTATGGGAGGTCTTGCACAGTTGGCTGCTGAAAAAGGTATCAAAGTTTCTGGTTGTGATGAAAACGTATATCCTCCTATGGACCAAGTATTAATTTCAAATGGCATAGCCATTGATGAAGGATACAACCCAAAAAATTTGCCCAAAGATATTGATCTGGTTGTTGTAGGTAATGTTATTGCTCGTGGTAATCCCATGATAGAAGAAATACTCAATAAAGGTATAGACTTTATTTCTGGTCCAGAGTTTTTATCAAAATACTTATTAGCCAAAAGACATGTGGTAGCAATAAGCGGCACTCATGGAAAAACTTCAGTATCCTCAATGGTTACAAAGGTTCTTCTCGAAAATGATGTAGATTGCGGTTACTTAATAGCCGGACAAGCAAAAGACTTAGATGCAACTGCCTCTCTTGGAACTCATAAATTCTTTATTATAGAAGCTGACGAGTACGACACTGCTTTTTTTGATAAAAGATCAAAATTTATTCACTATCACCCCAAAACTCTTTTGATAAATAATCTTGAATTTGATCATGCTGATATTTTTAGCAGCCTAAGTGATATTAAAAAGCAATTTCATCATCTATTAAGATTGATGTCTTCCAAATCAACATTAATTTTCCCAGAGCATAATATCAATATCAAAAATGTTATGAAAATGGGTTTTTATAGTCAAAGTCTAAGTTTCAATACTAAATTTGCCAAAGGGTGGCACGCCAAGAAGGTAACAGCAGACTCATCTAAATTTAATATTTATAAAGACAAAAAGAAAAAAGCTTCTATTAGTTGGTCATCAATTGGCGAGCATAGTTTACAAAATGGATTAGCCAGTTATTTAGTCTGTAAGTCTTTAGGCTTGAAATCAAAAGATATTGCAGAGTCACTCTCAAAGTTCAAAGGAGTATCAAGAAGAATGGATTTGGTCGGGGATAAAAGTAGCGTCAAAGTTTACGATGACTTCGCACACCACCCAACTGCTATTAAATATACTTTGGAAGGTTTGAGAAAGAAAGTTGGAAGCGAGAAGATAATTTGCCTTCTAGAAATGCGATCCAATACGATGCTTTCAGGATATCATGACAAAAAAATCCCAAAGGCAGTTGCTTCAGCCGACCAGGTATTTATTTTTTCAAAAGATAAGAAACAAATTTCTGCTATGGAAAGTGATAGTAAAAATATCGAAGCTTGTTCGACGACACAAGAATTTTTGAGAAAGCTTTCTAGCCTAGATTTAGATAATACCCATTTGATTTGTTTATCCAACGGCTCTTTTGATGGAATCCATCAAGCCATTTTAGAAAGAATTTAATCCAAATTAATCCAACTTCCGTGAAATCCAAAAGGCACTCTTTGAGGTAAGGTTACTTTCGCTAGCGGCGCCTCAGAAAAATTTTGAGCATCTAAAACAACAAAATCGCTAAAATCAGTGGTTTTATCGTAAACAAAACCAACTACAAAACCATCATCTTCAGATTTTGCATTTTTCTTAGGTATAAAAACCGGCTCAGCTGCCTGACAACTTTCGCCAAAATCATGAGCGATGGATTCACTTTTTTCAAAATCATATTTGAAATAGTTGTTGAGTCTTCCATCATTAAGCAAGTAGCCAAAACGATGTTGTTTGCCATCATAATCTGGATGAACTCTGGAAAATTCCATAGGTCTATCGTCTAACATTTGTTCGGAACATGTTTTAGTTTTTGGGTCTAGAATCCATCTTGTAAGAAAAGGTTTTTGTCCCATGGGAAGAGGATTATCAAAATCAAATAGTCTTTCGTATCGACAAAAGTCTAGGACAACTTGACCATTTTCATCTTCATACGAATTAACTATGTGAAATAGAAACCCTGGATTTACCTCTATCCAGATAATTTCATCAGTCTTTTTGCTTTGTAATCCTACTCTGGAAGTATGTTTGTCATTCCAGATCACAGGATAATCTCCACCAATGGGATTATTATCATCGTCTCTTCTACCAAGATTAAACGTTACGGGCAGATCAAAAATAAGAACGTAATTTTTGGTAATAGCACAATCATGAACCATTGGTCTGCTTGGCGTTTCTATGATTTGATCTTTTATGAGTTTGCCTTGACTATCTATAGTTACATAATGAACTTGGCCTAATCCATTTACGTATTCCCCAAAATCATAACTCACGGCATGCATTTCACCAGTATCTGAATCAATCTTTGGGTGGGCAGTAAATCTTTTATTATCTGATGCTGGAAAAGGTTCTTCTTCAAGAAAATTCATCTCAGAGTCCATAATTACTGGAGATACTCCTCCCTCGACTAAGGCATAAATTTTTTCACCGTGTTTAAGCACATGAGTATTGGGACCAAAACCAAAAGGGGAGGTCACAAATTTATTCTTATACCAAAGAGCCTTTCCATCTTCTACTCTTATGCCATGAATCATGCCGTCGCCAAAAAAAGGATGATAATTTTCATGGTTTATTGGTTCTTTTGGATTGGGTCCATTTCTCAGAAATAGTCCTGATAGTTCTCTTGGTAACTCACCTATAATTTTTAATTCCGTTGTTGAGGTTTCTTCTACCGGATGCCAGTTTCCAGATAAAAATTTGTTTTTACTTTCTCTTTTATTCATCTTTTTTACCATCTCTTAAATTCATAGGGTCTCTGTATATAGTATATATTGTTATGACAAGGATGAATCCAATCAGTACATAGTTAAAATATTCGATAAACGCAATACCTAAAAAATAGCCACTTAAAACATATAAAGAAGTCCAGACTGGAGCAGACAAAACGGTTGCTGGAAAAAAAATTCTTTTATTCATTCCCAAAGAGCCTGCGGTAAAGGGTACTACGCATCTTAAAGGGCCAAAAAATCTTCCTAATGCAACACTTAAAACACCATACTTGCCCATAAAATTTTGAGCTTGCTTAATATATCCATGATAACTATTTGGCACCCAATCAAATAACTTGTTTCCAACAAATCGTCCTAGACCATAACTAACAGAATCTCCGAAAACCATTCCCATAGTTGCATAAAAAGTTATCTCAAATGGACTTATTCCAACCGATGCAGCAAGCGCTCCAACACCAGGAACAATTAGCGTAGCAGGAGTAAATAAACCTGCAATGAATAAAGATTCAACAAAAATCAACGCAAAAATTGTCCAATTTACCCAATCGGGATTGGCTTCTAAAAAAGAAAGGATAGAATCGAACATATGCAGATAATTAAATTATTGCAATAATACATTACATGAGTGCAAAAACATCCCTTTCACATCTAGATTTAATCTGCAAACAGGCTCAAGAAGCAAAGATTGAATTGAGGAGATCTAAGAAAGCCAAAAAAAACGATGCTTTGAAGTATGCAGCTGAATTTTTGTTAAAAAATAAAGCTAAGCTCATAGATGCAAACACAATCGATATGGAACTAGCTAGTCAGAAAGATTTACAAGATTCGTTTGTGGATCGACTTGAATTGAATGAAAAAAGGATAGATTCAATGATTTCTGGGTTGGATAAAGTCATAAATTTAGATGATCCAGTAGGTCAGACTAATAAAGCACATATTTCACCATCTGGTTTCGAAGTAGCAAAAATGCGCGTTCCACTTGGCGTGATTGGTATCATTTATGAATCTAGACCAAATGTTACCGCGGATGCTTCTGCTTTATGCTTAAAGTCAGGAAATGCATGTATTTTGAGAGGAGGATCAGAAGCTGCTAATTCAAATGCTGTGATTGAAGAGTGCATGCAAGACGGGCTGGACAAAGCTTCATTACCAAAATATTCAATACAACTTATAAAGAATCAAGATAGGAAACTTGTCGGAGAAATGATAAAGCGAGAAGGAGATATTGATCTATTAATTCCCAGGGGCGGAAAAAGTTTGATAAAAATAGTTTCTGATGAGGCCAAGATTCCAGTACTAAAACATTATGAAGGCTTGTGTCATGTCTTCATCGATAAAGATGCTGATTTAAAAAAAGCTATAGAAATTTCTATAAATGCAAAAACATATCGTTATGGAATCTGCGGGACAATGGAGACTCTATTAACTTCAGAAGAAATAGCAGCACAAGTGCTTCCAGAGATTAAATCTAAGCTAGATGAGTTGGACGTAGAAATAAGAGGCTGTGAAAAAACCAGAAAAGTTATTGATGTAAAAGCTGCTTCAAAAGAAGACTGGACTGCGGAGTATCTTGCTCCAATTCTTTCTGTAAAAGTAGTTAGTGATCTCCAATCAGCAATCTCGCACATAAATATGTATGGCTCTGGTCACACCGATTCTATTATTTCTGAGAATTTGTTGGCGGTAGAAACTTTTTTCAATGAAGTTGATTCTTCATCAGTCATGCATAATCTACCAACTTGTTATGCAGACGGATTTGAGTACGGGTTAGGAGCTGAAGTAGGGATATCTACAGATAAGTTGCATGCTAGAGGACCTGTTGGATTGGAAGGCTTAACAAGTCAGAAATTTGTAATTAAAGGCCAAGGACAACTTAGATCTTAATAGATGATAAACAGATTGGGCATCTTTGGCGGAGCGTTTGACCCAGTTCATAAAGGGCATACGCAATCTTTAAAGTTTATCAGTGAACTCAAAATTATTGATGAATTTCAAGTCATTCCAAACTATGCATCACCACACAAAAAAGACATTCAAACCAGTGAAAAGCATCGTCTAAAAATGTTAGAAATAGCTTTGAAAGAATTTGAAAATATTAAGCTAAATAATATTGAATTAAATAATAAGACTAAATCTTATACCCATGAAACGCTTAAATGTCTTAGAGAAAGTTATCCCGAAAAACATCTTTCTTTAATTATCGGTCTGGATTCTTTATATAGCTTTACTACTTGGAAAAATTGGGAAAACATTTTGTCTTTCTGTTCACTTTTAGTCTTGGAAAGACAATTGAATACCAGTCTGGTACTTAACAAGAAACTAGAGAGTAAAATATCATCAGATTTCGATGATTTTTTTTCAAGTCATGGAAAAATTCTTATTCTAAAAAATGACTTGATTAACATATCCTCTACAAATGTTAGATTAAAAATAAAAAATAATGAAAATCTAACTGGTTTGGTTGATGAGGAAGTTCAGAAATATATCTTAAACAACTCTCTTTATAAAATTTAAATGCCCAAAAGATCAAAAAAAATTATTGAAAATAGTTTAGAAGAGATAAAAGCACAAAATACAATATTTTTGGATCTATCGAAATTAAACAGTTTTACAGATTTTTTGGTCATAACCTCAGGAACTTCCTCTCGTCATATGTCAGCTATCAAAAATAAGTTATTAGAAGACTTGAAAAGTAATAAAATATCAATAAGTGGCGTTGAGGGACAAAATTCAAGTGATTGGATTCTTTTAGATTTGGGAGATTTTGTTATAAACATTATGTCCAAAGACTCAAGAGCTTTATATGATTTAGAAAGTCTTTGGGATCCAGCTCTCAACTGAAATGAATAATTATTCAAGAGAAAGATTTAAGGCAGGAGAAGAATATTCAAGGGCTTTATTTTTTTTGTCACCCTTTATTTTTCTTTTTTCTATTTCACTTTTTCAAGTATTGAATTTAACTTTGTTGCAAGGGGATAAGTATCAAACAATAGCTGAGTCAAATAGGATTTATCAAAAACCTATTAATCCAGTGAGAGGGTTCATATACGATAGAAAAGGAATTCTATTAGCCGAAAATATTGTCCAAAGAGATCTTTATATCACACCTGCCTACATTGAAGATTCATCAAAAACTCTTCTTACGTTATCTAATTTGTTAAATGTACCTTATGAAATACTTGAAAAAAACTTCTCAAAGCGTGCAAAAAAAGCAAAGAAGTTTGACTCTTTTCCTTTGGTCAAAGCTCTTAATGAAGAACAGATTGCTAAAGCTAAAGTAAATTTAGATTCAATTTCAGGAATTGAAGTAAAAGCTACTCTCAAAAGATATGCTCTCCATAAGGAAACTTTGGCTCATATCTTGGGTTATGTTGGAGATATTTCTTCCGACGAAATAAAAAGAGATAAGTTATTGGCAGAATTACAGAATACTCAAATTGGAAAAACAGGTATTGAAAAAGAGTATGATTTTGTTTTAAGAGGTAAGCCTGGTATTCAAACTCAAGAAAGAGATGTCAAAGGAAGATTAGTTAGAGTTTTAGATACCCAAGGAGCAGAAGATGGCAAGGATATTTTCTTAACAATTGATCAGAAATTGCAAGATCATCTTTTCAAGCTTTTTAAAAATAGAAGGGGAGCATTAGTTGCCTTAGAACCAAAAACTGGTTTGGTAAGAGCCTTGATAAGCTCTCCATCTTTTAATCCCAATATACTTAATTCAATTGTGGATACTGATAGGGTAGAAAGTTTGTTTGCAAATGAAGAAAGTCCAATTTTTAACAGAGCTGTATCTGGTCAATATCCTCCCGCATCAACTTTGAAACCTTTTATAGGCCTTGCTGCAATAGAAAATGAAGTAATCAGCTGGGAAAAAAAGATCAAAGATAATGGAAAATTTTATGTCGATGGAGATCCAAGACCTTATCGTGGCTGGAAAGAGAATGGACATGGAAGAGTAGACATGAGAAAAGCGATTGCAGAATCTTCCGACGTATATTTTTATAACATTGCCTTTGATTTAACCTTATCAGGAATAAGACCGATGCTTGACAACTTTGGTTTTGGTAAAAAAACAGGTCTTACAGACTTTGAAGCCAATGGCCTCCTTCCTGACAAAAGATGGAAATTAGGTTACAAAGGAGATTTTTGGTTCAAAGGTGACACAATAAACTTAGGAATAGGGCAGGGTTACATTTTGGCTACACCTCTTCAATTAGCCATGGCTTACTCTGGTCTTGCGAATAGAGGAATAATTTATCAGCCCCAATTCATTCAGCCAGAAGATGAAAAATATTTTAAGCCAAAAAAAATAGCTGAAATTCAACTTTCTGATAAAAAAGATTGGGAAAAAATGGAACAAGCTCTCGTCGATGTGATTTCTGCAAGAAATGGTACAGCTCATAAAGTTTTTGATACTAATTCAGTTGTTATCGCAGGCAAAACTGGTACCGCACAAATTAAAAGTATTCTTCCAGGAAGAAAATATGATGCGATTCGTGAAAATCCTGCATTACGTGACCACGCCCTTTTTGTGGGTTATGGGCCAGTAGAAGACCCAAAATTAGTCGTGGCAGTTATCATAGAAAATGGCGAGTCAGGAAGTGAAGTTGCTGCCCCTATTGTTAAATCTGCCATCAATTTTTATACAGGAGGATTTAATGAAGAATAGGCCTTTAAGTTTTTCAGTAGACATTAAATTGAATAAAAGAAGAAATATAGCAAATTTTGACTATTCAATTGTTTTTGTTGTTCTTCTTTTAGGTCTTTTTGGACTGGCTATGATCTATAGCGCAAGTGGCTCATACGCTTTGGTATTAAGACAGGCAATGTATTTTCTTCTTGGCGTTATTTTGATGATTACAGCAGCAATGTCTAATTTCAGAAAAATGGAGCCTATTTACTTGAATGCTGTTTGGATTGGTTTTTTTTTCTTAGTTTTAGTTTTAATTTTACCGAATTCTGCAAATACTAATCGATGGATAAATCTTGGTTTCATTGGCTTTCAACCTTCCGAGTTAATGAGGTTTCTACTACCCATTTCTGCGGCAGCATATTTAACAAGAAATCCGCAGATAAAATTTTCTGATTGGATGATTGTCATTGTTGCTACATTGTTAGCTTTTATTTTAGTTTTCTTGCAGCCAGATTTTGGTACCTCAGCGATAGTTTTACTTTCTGGAATAATGCCTATTATCTTATCGGGCTTGCCCTGGAGATTTATCATTTATAGTTTTTTGGGAGGCATCGGTACTCTTCCTTTTTTATGGATTAGCTTGATGGATTATCAAAAAGAAAGGATTTTTACCTTTATTAGTCCCGAAGCTGATGCTTTAGGTTCTGGGTGGAATATTGCTCAATCAAAGATTGCTATAGGATCTGGGCAATTTCTTGGAAAAGGCTATATGGAAGGGAGTCAAAGTCAGCTAGATTTCATCCCTGAGAGCCATACTGATTTTATATTTGCAGTAATCGTTGAGGAGTTTGGATTTTTAGGTGCTCTTGGACTTTTTCTTCTTTACGCATTCTTAATTCACAGACTTTTATACGTTGCTAAAAGCAGTAATTCCAAATTTGCAAAATTAGTAGCAGCGACACTTTCAATTATTTTAGCCGCTTACATAACATTAAACATTTCAATGGTCGTTGGTATTTTTCCAGTAGTAGGCATGCCTCTTCCATTTATTAGTCAAGGCGGAACAGCATTAGTGGTCAATATGATTACTATTGGTATAATTTTATCTTTAAGGAGAACGACTTGAAAAAAATAAGTTTGCTTTTGCTTTTAGCCTTTTTTGCACCTCTAATCCATTTGGATTACTCAAAAAGTTCTGAAACTTTATCTTTCATTGATGAAATGGTTTCTAAACATTCATTTGAAAGATCTTATCTAATAGAAATTTTTAAAAATGCTGAAAAAAGAGAAAAAATAATTAACTCTATGAATAGACCTGCGGAAAAAAAATTTTCCTGGCTCCAATACAAATCTAGATTGGTTTCGCCTATAAGAATTAATAACGGTGTAAGTTTTTTAGAAAGATTTTTACCAGAGTTTGAAAAGGCAGAACAAAAATTCGGAGTTCCTAAAGAAATTATTGCAGCCATTATCGGCATTGAATCAAGTTATGGTTCTATTACCGGAAGGGAAAGAGTTATAGATTCTTTATCGACCCTTGCCTTTGATTATCCAAGACGAAGTAAGTTTTTCACTAAACAGTTAGAACATTTTCTCTTACTTACCAAGGAAGAAAAACTTGATCCTTTGGCGATGAGAGGTTCTTATGCTGGAGCTATGGGATATGGTCAATTTATTCCAAGCTCTTATAGAGATTACGCAATTGATTTTGATGATGATGGAACAAGAAATATTGTAACGAATCCTGTTGATGCTATTGGCAGTGTCGCAAATTATTTGAGTAGACATGGCTGGGAAAGAAATGCCACCATTGCAGAAGCTCTTTCAAAAAAAGATGTGAAATCAAATTTTAAAACATCTCTTTCCTTAAAAGAACGAGACTCTCTTGAATTAGTATCTAAAATTAATTTAACTAATAAAAAATACTTACAAATAAATTTTGAAGACAAAGAATATTGGTTAGGCCATAAAAACTTATATGTCTTATCACGTTATAATAGAAGTTCTTTTTATGTAATGGCCGTCTTTCTATTAAGTCAAGAAATTGATTATGCATATAGAGTAAAAATATGAAAAAAATTCTCTTTATAAGTTTTATTTTCTCTGCTGTAGCATTCTCACAAACTTTAATTCCTAAGTTACCGCAAATTACTGCTTCAAGCTTTTTACTTATTGATGCAGAAACAAATAAAATAATAGCTCAACAGAATCCAGAAGCCTCTACAGGGTTAGCTAGTATCACAAAAATAATGACAAGTTACATTGTAGCTGACTACTTAAAACAAGGATTTTTAAATGTTAAAGATACTACAAAAGTGAGTGAAAAATGTTGGCGTATGGAAGGCTCTAGGATGTTCATTCAGGAAGGTAAAAAAGTTTTGATAGAAGACTTGATGCGCGGCATGATTATCCAATCTGGAAATGATGCAGCTTGTGCCTTAGCTGAACATATTGCAGGAACTCAAGAAGATTTTGCAAGTCTCATGAATGATTATGCACAAAGATTAGAGTTAAAAAATACGAATTTCACTAATCCAACTGGTCTCCCAGATGTTAATCACTATTCAACTGCTGAAGATATATCAAGATTAAGCATATTTTTAATTAACGATTTCCCTGATGAATACTCAATCTATAGCGAGAAAGAATTCACCTACAATGAAATCAGACAACTAAATAGAAATAGCTTACTTTGGCAAGATGACTCAATAGACGGTATAAAAACTGGCCATACAAAAGCTTCGGGATATTGTTTAGTAGCTTCATCTAAAAGGGCAGACATGAGGTTAATTTCGATAGTTCTAAATAGTTCATCTGAAAAATCACGACTTCAAGATACCAGAAGATTATTGGACTATGGTTTTAAGTACTATCAAACCAAAAAAATAATAGCGAAATATCAACCAATCTCTATTGTTGATGTCTGGGGTGGAATGGAAGACAAATTAGAACTTGGACCTGAAAAAGATATCTTCATAACATTAACCAAACCTACTTTTGACAGGCTTACCATCGAGATATCAAAAAATTTGGGTGTAAAAGCACCCATTAGGAAAGATTCAGTTTTAGATAGATTAGATATCAAAGTTGATGACGAAACCATTCGATCTGTCGATTTAGTTGCAGTAAGTAATGTGCAGAGAAAAGGCATTATCATTGCAACTTTGGAATCTATGATGTTCTATGTTTACAGTTTCTTCATGCAAGATGAAATAAATTAATGTCGATTTGTTTTTTAAACGACAAATTTCTAGACATTAAAGATGCAAAAATCTCACCATTGGATAGAGGTTTTCTTTTTGGAGATGCTATTTATGAGGTAATTATTGCAGTAAATAAAAAACCCTTCGAGCTTGATGCTCACATAACTAGACTAAAAAAAAATATATCTTCCCTAAAGTACCCGTTATCAGATCAAATTGATTTGGAAGAAATAATTCTAGAAATAATTTCTAGAAATAAATTTTCGAAACAAGTAATTTATGTACAAATCTCAAGAGGTACAGATAGTGTAAGAGACCACATTCCAAGTACCGATTTAATACCAACTATATTTGTATCTTCTCACGAACTGAAAACAGAGTTCTCTCCAAGTTCTGGTGAGAAAGCAATTTTGTTAGAAGATTTTAGGTGGAGAAAAAGTCAGATTAAAGCAACTTCTTTATTAGCTAATGTTATTTATAGATCTGAGGCTAAACAACAAGGAGTTTTTGAAACTATTCTTTTTGAAAATGGATTTATTACTGAAGGCGCGGTAAGTAACGTTTTTTGTTGTATTGAAAATAAAATCATTACTCCGCCTTTAACGGAAAATATTCTCCCCGGCGTGACTAGAAAAGTAATTTTAAATCTAATTCAAGATACCTCCTTAGTATATGAGGAAACAAAAATACCCATTGATACTTTTCTTTCAGCAGAAGAAATTTGGGTTACGAATTCAACCAAAGGAATCATTCCAATAATTGAGCTTGATGGCATTAAAATAGGTTCAGGATTACCAGGTGAAAAATATCTTGAAATTTCTAAAGCTTTTATAAATAAGCTTTCTGGTTAGATATATCCAAAATTAACAATAATTTTTCTTAATTCTGTCCAGAATTCAGCCTTACCTGTTTTAAAGTCTTTATCAAGATTGGCAATTTTTTTTCTTAAATTTTTTATTTGTGGCGGTGATATTTTTTTTGATTTTATTTTAAGTTTTGAAAGGTAATCTCTCGGAACACCTTTTAAAGAAAAATTTGGATTTTTTTTATATTGCTCTAATCGATCAAGTTGTTGGTGTATCACAGCTATTATGCCTGGCCCATTTTCTTTGTTTAATTTCATGATATCTAAAATCTCTAAGGATTTTGAAACTTGGTTAGATAAACAACTATTGATTAAGCTAAAGACATGATATTCAGAACTATCTTTGATGAATTCATAATTCGTATTTTTTTGATCTAAGCATTTAAGAAATTTTAACTCTTGATATGCAGATAATAAATTGTCTTCGTTTCTAGAGACAATCATATTTATGCCTTCTTCGCTCAAAAGTAAATCTATTTTTTTTGCTTCTGTTTTAATCCAATCCTTGAATTGATTTGAATAGACGGGTTGAAGTTCTGAGATTTCGAGATACTTTGATATTTTTTTAAACCAAGCATATGTTTTAATTTTTTTGTTCAATGATGAAATCACAATTATACGATCCTGATCATCTACCCCTAATAAGTTTAAAAAAAAATCTACATCATCTTTTAGAATATTTTTTTCTTGAAGACGTATATCTATTATTTCTTTCTCTATGAACAAACTTTCTTGTTGATTTTCAATGTTAATTTCTTCTTTAATGCCTTTTTTATAAAAGAAAATTTTTCTATTTTGAAAGCCTTCTTTTTTTAGGCTTGAAATCATCTCATCTCTCAAATTTGAGTTAAGCAACTCATCATTGCTTAAAATCAATTTATGCTTATTACGCATTGTTTTTTTCTGAGAAGAAAATTAATAATTCATTTACTGCTTCGCTGAAGAAATCTAGTTTGATCTCATCTGCCTGTCTTTCATTCGAGAGGATACTTTCTGTATCATATGAGAAATCTTCTGATGTAAAAATTGGTATTTCATGAATGGAATTTGTATTTTTATCAAAAATACTCAACTTAACTTGATAATCAAGACTAACTACTGAGGGAAAAAAGTTTTCGTCGGTAGCCTCTAAAAATTTGCCCAATCTATGATTACTGATTTCAATTACAAAATCTGCTGCTTCTTTGGTTTCTGCTAGACTTGCATTCATTAGGAAAAAATTCGTTTTCAATTCTTGTACTAAGGAAAAATTCAGAGGATTTTTTTGAAACTCAAAGAAAATTGTTATCTTTTTTTCAGAATAGTTTAAGGGTTTGAAACCACAAGAAGCTATTACGATAGCCAACAAGAAACTTAAAAAAACTTTTTTTAAATTAAATGACAAAATTAAGGAGTTTTTTTGGAACATATATTGTTTTTTTTATATTTTCTTCTTCTAAATATTTTTTTATATTTTCTAATTCTTTACTTTCCTTAATAATAAATTCTTTACTACTTGAGGTTTCTACGAGGATCTTTCCTCGTAATTTACCATTAATCTGAATTGCAATTGTCATTTGGTTTCCTTCTAAATGATCAGCATCAAAAGCTGGCCAAGTTTCGTTATGGATAGGAGATTTTTTTTTCAACGCTTCCCATAATTCATGACAGACATGAGGAATAATTGGAGATAACATAATTAAACTTTTTTCAATTATTTCTTTAAAAGCCTCATTACTTTCTTTTGTAACTTTATTGTTTAACATTCCTTTAGGGATTGCATTTAATAATTCCATAATGGCAGCAATCGCTGTATTGAATTGATTTTTATTTTCAAAGTCCGTAGAAACTTTTTTAATCGTTTGATTTAATTTAATTTTGATATCGTTTAAATCAAATGACTCTTCTTTGTTGTCTATAGTTTGATTGAAAAAGCTTTGTGATAGAGACCATAGTCTTTTTATGAACTTGTGGGAGCCATTTACTCCAGAATCTGACCACTCCAAAGATTGTTCAGGCGGAGCAGCAAACATTGAAAACAATCTCACTGTATCGGCACCATATTTATTGATCAACTCATTAGGATTAACCGTATTACCCTTAGATTTTGACATCTTTGATCCATCTTTCAGGACCATACCTTGACACAATAACTTTTTAAATGGCTCTCTTACATTAATTAAAGATAAGTCATTCATAGCTTTACAAAAAAAACGTGAATACAAAAGATGAAGAATTGCATGCTCTATTCCACCTATGTATTGATCAACCGGCATCCAATAATCAGCTTCGGCATCAAGCATTGAATCTGAGGAGTTGTAAGAAGCAAACCTTGCAAAATACCAGGATGATTCAACAAAAGTATCAAAAGTATCTTTCTCTTTTAAATAATTTATTCCATTCAATTCAATTTCATTCTTAGCAATCTCTTCCTGACTCAGATCATTGAAAGGCAAAACTTTATTTTCTTCATCTGATATGAACATAGGTATGGGAGCTCCCCAAGACCTTTGTCTTGAAACTCCCCAATTTCTTAAACGAAAATTTATTTGTTCTTTTCCTTTAAAACTTAATTTATTTTTTTTAGTTAATGTTGAGAATGCTTCTTCGAAAGAAAGTCCATTTAATTTATCAGAATTAATTAAAATTCCTTTTCCTTCAATGGCTTTTTCTATTTTGTCTATTTTTCCTCTGCCGTCATCAATGACCTGAATGATTTCAATCTTTTGAGCTTGAGCAAATTCAAAATCCCTTTGATCATGACC
>TARA_B100001057_G_scaffold501258_1_pt1 | contig 33004 bp, 30 predicted proteins | sample TARA_B100001057 | Tara Oceans TARA_B100001057 (sample SAMEA2621839) | marine metagenome | biome: marine biome (ENVO:00000447); feature: surface water layer (ENVO:00002042); material: "saline water (ENVO:00002010), including plankton (ENVO:xxxxxxxx)" | depth 5 m | reverse complement strand
AATAGCTCAATTGGCTTGATTTATGCACTGAAAAAAATTTTTATATAATTAAATAGAAAAAATTAGATTAAATTTATATCTAAAAATAATAGTTTATTAATAATACCATTTACTGGGATCAATAATCCTATTAGAAATTTTAAATCTTTTAACAATATTTTTAATTTGATTGATATTTTTATTTTTCTCTCTTTTAAATTTTTTTATCATATTTAAATTTTCTAAAAATTCTTTTTTGTTATTTACCCCAATCACATAACCATTAATAAAGCTGTTGCCTAATACCCATCTTAAAGATAAATTTTTTAATAAATTTTCATCTTTACCAAATACTTTTTGAATACTTCTAATTGGTTTTAGAAGACCTGGAAATCTTTTTAGAATGAATTTTATATCCCTTGTCAAGACACCTTGAAGATAAATAGATCTAATAAAAAGTTCAATTTTATTTTTTTTTAAAAATTTTTTAAGTTTCATATTTAATATAAATCTATTATCAAAAAGATTTCCAGGAGCTTGGACAAAGTTAAATTTAAACTTTTTGTATGACTCATATATTTCATTCGGTGAATAAACAGAAATACCAATTTTAATTTTTTTAACTTTTTTTAAATTTTCAATTTTTTTTAAGAAATCTATATTTTTTAGATCATCTGGTTTATGTATTAATAAATATATTTTTGCTTTATTATAAGTTTTAAATATTTTTGAAAGTTTAATGTTATAACTTTTATCTGTAGTAGATACTTTAGTGTAAATTTTCCAACTATTTTTAATTTTTAAAATATTTTTTGATAAGTCTTTGTAACCTATAGCAGTATCTATGGAGTCTATGTTGTTATTCTTGCAAGACTTTAGTATCTCTATCAATTCTTTATTTTTTAAATTATTTTTTAAAACACCATAATTTGTATTAAAGTTCGCAGTTCCTAATACAATTTTCATTATCGTCTTTTCAGAAATTTTTTCATTAATTTAATGAAGTTTAAAATTTCTCTTTTTTTAATATTTGGATAAATTGGTGCTGAAAAAGAATCCTTATAATAAAATATTGAGTTTTTAAAATTTTTAATATCAATATTATATTTTTTTTTATAATAGTTTTGAAGAATTATAGGTTTATAATGTACTTGAAGTTGAAAGCCATTTTTTTCAAACATTTTGAATAGTTTAATCTTTGTGCTTTCTTTAAGTTTTTTTATCCGAATAGGAAATAAATGATAGGCACTAGAAAAATTTTTATTAATGGGGGGTAGTTGTAAAATATCAAATTTAGACAAATGTTTGTAGTATAAATTTGCAACTTCTCTTCTTTTCTTAATGAAGTTGTCAACTTTTTTAATTTGTTCTATGCCAATTGCACACTGTAAATCGGTAATCCTATAATTGTGTCCTATTTCATTGATGTTGTAGTTCCATATTTTTTTTTTATCTTTAATAATGCAATGATTCCTGTGTAATTTTAATAAATTATTTATTCTTTTATTATTTGTAATTATCGCTCCACCTTCACCCGTGGTGATACTTTTAACTGGATGAAAACTCTGTGATACAAAATCAGCATATTTTATCGCATACTTTCTATCATTATAATATTTTGTACCCATCGCATGACAGTTATCGTTTATTAATTTTAATTTATTTTCTGAAGCAAATTTTCGTAAACCTTTCCAATCACATGGCACACCTGCATAGTCAACAGCAATTATTGCAACAACTTTTTTATTTTTCTTCTTTAATTCAAAAAATTTTTTTTTAACTTTATCTAAGTTTATAGTAGGAAAATTAGGATCAACATCAACAAATTCTGTATTGGCACCACAAAATTCAATACAATTCGAAGTAGCTAAAAATGAAATTGGGGTTGTAATTATGTAATCTTTTTTATTCCAGCCTAGAGCTTTCCCTAGAGAGTAAAGCGCGCTTGTTCCACTTGAAAAAGTTACACAATATTTAGATCCAAAGAATTTACCCAATCTATCTTCAAAAATCTTTACATAAGGCCCTTGCGTAAGGTATTTCCCACGTAAAACGTTTTTAACAATTTTTACTTCTTCATTGCCTATAGATTGTTTTCCATAATATATCATTGTTTAAACTTTATGAGTAAATATATATTTTGTTTTAAGATTTGTGCAAAAACCCATTTTAAATTTACTTATATCGTAAAGTTTTTTATTTTTTTTATAGCTGGCTGGGTCATACTCTCCAAGATTATACCACTTAAAATTATTTTTACACAAAAAATCTAATATAAAATCTTGTATTAAATGACTTACATATAAATTATTATAATAACTTCTATCATATGCTCCTATTGCATAATAAGCCTCATAATCAGAACAATTAATTATTGTTCCACCAATAATTTTACTTGAATCGTCTTCAACATAAAATAGATAACTTTTTAAATTTTCTATTTCACTAAAATTTAATTCCCAACTTTTTTTACTACGTGTTTGTTTTCCAGAAACAATTTCATGTAAATTTTTGAATTGAAAATATTTTACTTTATCTTTTATATCTAATATTTTTACCTCAAGTTTTTTTTTTGATTTATTAATTAAGGACTTATAACTTTTTCTATAAAATGATCTTATTTTTTCATAACCCAATTTGAGATTAACATAAATTTGATATTCAATTTGTATTTCTGGAAAATAATTTAAATTTGCAGTGTGCCAATTAGATATGAACAAATCTTGATAATGAAAATTCTCTTCTGTCTGGAATTCTTTTACATTTAGTTCATTACATAATTCATTCAAAATATCAAAAAGGCTATTACAAATTTTTTTTTCAAATACTTTGTCTATATTTTTCTTAAATATAGGATTCAATATATTAGAACCATAAGATGTAAATTTGTTGATATCTTTGATATATGTTATTGGCCAAAAACCAATATCTTCATTATTAAATCTTAATATTCCACTAAAATCATAAACTTCTTTATATTTATCTAAAATTTGTTCTAAGTTAAATTTCCATCTAAAAAATGAATTTAGATAAGGCACAAAGTTAGTTTGATTATCTAAAAAAAAAATTATTTCTTTATCGTTATCTCTAAATTGAAAATTTTTTGAGTTGAATTTAGTTAAGATTTTTTTTTTTAAATTCATTATTTTTTTAAAAATTGAATTTTTGGAATATCAGCTATATTCATATTTTTTTTTACTCTCATACCCAAAATCTTCTCATAAAATTTTATTTTTAAACCAAGCGCAGGTCTAACTATTTTAATATTATTTTTGGTAATTTTTTCCCCTTTCATAATTTTTTTAGAGACATATATCGATCTTCTAAATTTTAATGAATGCTTTTCTCTATTGCTAGGCCCATAATATACTTTGCCAATAATTTTTTTTGCATTTTTGCAATTTTGAACAAAACTTTTAAAATCTTTAATTTCTAATGAAAAAATTGAGTCTAGTGCTCCATCATTTTTTGAAACTGTTACGTGTTTTTCAATAACTGTTGCTCCTAAGGATATAGCAGAAATTGCATTAATAGAACCAATTGTATGATCAGACAAACCTATATTTGTTTTAAAAATTTTAGACATGTCCTTTATTGTAATTAAATTTGATTCTTTAAGTGGTGCCGGATAAGAGCTATTACATCTTAATAGGATAATTTTTTTTGCACCATTTTTGTATAATGTTTTTAATGCTAATTGTATCTCTTTTTTGGTGGCCATCCCGGTTGAGATAATTACTGGTTTTTTTGTTTGAGCAATTTTTTTTAATAATGGGTAATGTGTAATTTCAAAAGATGAAACTTTGTATAGTGGAACATCTAATTTCTCTAAAAGATCTACAGCACTTTCATCAAAAGGGGTACTAAAAAAAATTATTTTTTTTTTAGTACAGTAATTTTTTAATTTTTTATGCCAACTCCATGGTAAAGATCCTTTTGTATAAATATCATATAAACTTTTACTATACCAAATACTTTTTCTATCTAAAATTTTAAAATCTTTTTTATTACTTCTTAATGTAATTGAATCTGCTGTATAAGTTTGTACTTTAATTGCATCAAATCCAGCTGAAGCAGCAGCGTCAATTAGTTTATACACTCTTTTTATATCTTTTCTATGGTTAGCTGAAATTTCAGCTATCAGAAATGGGTCGTGATTAGGTCCAATAATTTTATTTTCGATGCAAAGGTTCTTCATTCTATAAATTTATATTTTTTATTAATGTATTCAAGCGCTCCATCTACTCCAATATTAGCAATTAAATCTAATATTGATAGGTTATCACTAAATTTACTATTATTTATCTGCAAATATTCAATTTCTTTTCTTACCTCTAAATATTTAATGTTAATGTTATTCTTTTTTAAAATTAACTCACTTTCTATATACTCTTTAGATCCTATGGGACTTATATAATTTGTTGAATTAAAATATTTGCATATATTTTTTAATTTTTCTGATTTATTACCTCTAAATTCATATTCATAATCATTCTCAAACTTAGTATTAAAACAAAGTTTTCTACTTATTTTACAAATTAAATTACAATTTAATTCGTGAAGGTGATTAATTTCTTTATTTTCTAAGTCTGATATGATGAGTTCTTCAATTAAGTTAAAAAAAGGATGTTTTGAGTAATTTTGTGAAATTGTATTAATTATTTTTTTTCGCCATTTAGGGTTATCATCAATTTTGGCATCATAAATATTTTGAAGTCTAGATCCAACGATTGGCACATTAATATATAATTCACCATTTTTGCTTAATATTTTATTTTTTGTTTGCCAAGAGTTTTTTTCTATTTTTACTTTGTTTAAAAAAACAAAAATATTTGATTTGAGTATTAAAAAAAAATATCCACACCACGGTATAAAGCATGGTTGCATTATTGCTAAATTTTTATGGTTTTTCTCCAGGGCCATACATTTTATAGTGTGTATTAATAATTTCAGATATTTTAAGTGCTTTCGACTCGTTAAATCTTAGATCATTAAAAAGATTAATTACATTTTTATACAAAATATCAGTATTTTTTTTTCTTTCATTTTTAAATAATTTACTTGAAGAGTAAAAGTGAGTACTGGCAAAAAGATTATTATTAAAAATTTCTTTTAAAAGAATTTCTTTTTTATTAATTAATATATTAAATCTCCAGACATTTGTATTTTGATCTAAAATAATTTCATTAGGTAAATTTGTTTTATATATGTTGTTGATTTTTTTTTTATGAATATTAATTCTATTTAATAAACTTTCAATTTTAGCAAGATAAAAATCTGTTTTATAAATTTTTTTATTTTTAAGCCAATTAGTTTCTGTGTTACTTAGAATTTTTTTTTTAAAAATAGATTTTTCAATTTTCTGTTTCAAATTATGACTAGTTTGTTTTGAATAATTTGTTTTAAAAAATTTTATTTTCTCATTACTTATGCCATAACCTCCATATCCTAAATCACAATATTTAGCATAACCTGTGCTATATATTTCTAGATCTGAGTAAATTTTTTTTGTTAATTTAGTTGTTGGAATACAAAGACATTTATCATCTATAATAAGAAAATTCTCTTTTTTTTTTTTAAATCAAGAAAAAATTTTTTTTGATCTGTTTCTTTTCCAAAAGTATGGTTCCAAAGAATCCCAGAAGAATTTTCTATTTCTGAAAACACCTCATCTTTACAAATATTTAAAGTTTTATTATCTATATCGATAAATTTCGTTTTAATTTTATTTTTATAAAAAACTAAAGGCACGATTGGACAAATATTTGCAGGTAAAATAAAGCTTTTTTCAATTTTATTAGAATTAATAAAATCGTTAATAATTGAGGTTGCTCTATTTCTAAAAATTTCTTTTAACATTTTGTAGTATTTTTTTTACCAATCTTATTCCTCCTTTACCATCAATTGTTTTCTGACCTTTAATTGATAGATTTTTTCTAATTTGTTTTAATTGTATTTTATTGATTGACTCTAGAATTTTTTTTTCAACATTTTTACTTTTCCACTTACCTGCATAAATGATAGAGCCCTTTTTTATCCAAGCCATGGTATCCTCTAAATCATATATTGTTTCAGATATAACAATACCAGGAACCCCCACACATGCCATTTCATACAAAGTTTGACCACCACTAGTAATAACAATATCTGCTTTTGTCAGAAAATTTTTTATTCTTTTTTCGTTTAAAAATTTGTGACAAGTAACATTTTTTAAATTAATTTTATGTGGTGAAATTACATTAATTCTAAACTTCAAATTTTCCTTATTTAATAATCTTGTAATCTTAATTGAAAATTTTTTTATGTCAGATCCTCCAAAAAAAATCAAAATATTTTTAATTTTATTTTTAATTACTTTTTTTTTCGAAGTCCAAAAAGGTTTTCTTAAAGCAGCAAATTTAGGATTTATGATCTCTGTGTTGTTTATTTTTTTTTTAGCAAATAGGGTCCAGTCTATATGAGTACAATCATTTAATTTCCATCTATGATAGTCATTAATATAAAATAATTTACATGAATTTTTTATTTTTATTAAATATTTTTTATTGATTTTAATACTATCTAAAATTACAAAATCAAAATTTTTAATTAATTTTAAAGTTTTTTTTTGACTACTATACCAATTATAAGTTCCAGCAATTTTGTTTAAACTGATATATTTATTCTTTTTGTTTAGTAAAAAAAAACTTTTTATTTTAAATTTATCTAAAGCTTGTGAAATAGCTATACATCTTGTAATATGACCATAACCTTCCTTACCAAAGCTAGTAATAATTAAACATCGCATTAATTTAGTCTTTTAAAAGTAGTATGCGCCTCTTCACTCTCAAGTAAATCATCAATATTAAGGATTTCATCTTCACATTTTTTTATTATTTGAAAAATATTATTTAATCTTTCAAAATAATCATTTAAAGTTTTTTCATCGTGAGCGATGCTTACATATACTATATTTGAGGCTAAAAATTTCTTTTTCAACATTTCTTGTGTAATAAATGTTTTATATTTATTTGAATTTTTTGATTTTATATTAAAAAAACATAATGCATCTAATCCGCCAATTTCTATTTTAATACCATTTGATTTTGCTAGTTTTATCCATCCACTTTTAATTTTTTTTCCTATTTGAGAGATTATTTCCCAAGATTTAATTTTTTCCATTTCTTCCATTGTTGCTAATGCTGCAACATTTCCTATTCTCTCAGTCCAAAAAGTGCTGCTAATAAATGTATTTTGAGCATTACTCATGACTTCTTTTTTTCCTACAACAGCAGTAATAGCATGACCATTTCCAAGAGCTTTTCCAAACATAGCAATATCAGGTTTTACATTGTAATATTTGTGCAATCCGCCAAAACATTTTCTAAAACCAGACGTACATTCATCAAAGATAAGAACAATTTTTTGATCATTACAAATTTTTCTAATTTTTTCTAAAAATTTATTTTTTGGCCCATAATTTCTACTTACCTCCATTTTTATGATGCCAATTTTTTTTGTTTGAATAATCTTTTTTAACTTTTCCAAATTATTATATTCAAAAGGAAATACAGTATTTTTAAGGTTTGGATGTACTCCTGATGGATTTAGTCCAGGTAGCAAATGATCTTCAAGTTTATTTGAGCCACTTAAATTTGAAGCAAGGTACCAATCATGCCACCCATGATAACCGCAAATAGCAATATTTGGTCTTGTTGTTGAAGCTCTGGCAATTCTTACAGCTATCGCATTTGCTTCACCCCCAGATCTTGCAAATCTTACCATATCAAACCATGGATGCAGTTCTATTAATTTTTCGGCTACTTTAACCTCTTCATAACAGTTTAATGTAGTCATATTCCCCATTTTGAGTGAATGAATTACCTTTCTTTCTACATATTTATTTCTATATCCAAGTGTATTTTGACCAACGCTAAAAATAAAGTCAGTAAATTTATTTCCGTCAAGATCTACAATTTGATTATATTTTGAGGATCTAAAATATGAGGGCCATATATTTGGTAAAAACATTTCAGATCTTTTAGATAAAAGCATGTTTCCTCCAGGAATAATTTCTTTTGCTCTTTTCCATAGTTTTTGTCCTTGTCCAATTTTAGATCCTTCATTTCTTATTATACTTGAATTAATATTTGAGATTTTTGGGAATTTTTTCAAACAATTTAATATATTTTTAAAGTCTGAATTGATAATATCTATTTTTTTATTCAATTCTTTTAAAAAAATTAAATCAAGATATTCATCTAAAGTCCATCTTAACTTAGAATAATCTTTGTTATTTGTAAAATTATCTTTTTTAAATAAATCATTATTTCTAATGTAAGGTGTTACATGTTCAAGATCATGAGGATTTTTTGCTTTCTTGAAAGCTTCTTGTAAAGCTTTAAAAGTAAAAACTTCAACATCTAAACCATCTGGAAAAGTTGGTGGCATCGTGTTTGATACATAATCAAGTTTCTTTTTTTCAAAGAGTTTAATGGTTTTATCTAAAATTTTGTGGTCTATTAATGGACAGTCAGCTGTTATTCTAATTATATTTTTAAATCTATTTTTTTTTGCACATTCAAAAAATCTATCTAAGACATTTTTATTTGATCCTCTAAATACTTTAATTTTCTTTTTTTTTAAAAAGTCAGATATTTTATTATCACTTTTATCTTTACTAGTAGCTACTATGATCTCGTATTTAGTTTTAATTTTTCTAAGACGTTTGATTAATATTTCTAAAATCGTATATTTTCCAATTTTCTTTAAAACTTTGCCTGGTAATCTTGTAGAGTTAAATCTAGCTTGGATTATTATTCCATATTTTGTCATTTTACTCATAAATTTCTATAGAATGAATTTCAGATATCTTAGATGATACTTGTAGAAACCTAGAAATTTTTTTTTCTTCATCAAAGATCGTTATACCAGCATCAATAGAGGTGTTGTTATTTATTCCAATATTTTTAGAAAAGTTTCTGTTTCTACTTTGACCAACATAAAAAAAAGATCCATCGTGTGCAAGACCTCTCGTAAAAGCTGGAAATGACCCAATTGTATTAAAATTATTGCCTTTCAAATTTCCCTTAAGTGAATCTAATACATAAAAAGCACCATTAATAATTTTAGGATTATGAGGCATCCATAAATTTTCAGCTAATGTAGAAACTGTTTTTTTTTGTATTAAATCAATTTCCATGATTGCACCATCAAAGGAGTCTAGTTTCCAGTTTCCACTTTTAGAAAACATAGAAACATAGCAACTATTTTTGTACGATACACAATCATTACAATGATGATGAGGTGCTTTTTCATAATTAATTTTTTTTGATATCTGTATCTTATTTTTAACTTTAAATTTTTTATCTAAAATAAGGATTGCATCCAAGTAGCTACAAACAACGTAAAACTCTGATCTAAAGTCATTATAGTGTATACCATGACCTCTACTATATTTTGGTAATTTTTTTGACCTTAAAATCTTAAAATTTTTATCAAATTCAAAAACACCAATTTCACTATCTACTGATATATAATTATTACCAAATTTAATTAGACCATAGCAATTACCAGAAATTTTTTTTGAATATTTCCATGAACTACCCTCTACTTCCATCAAATATATGCCACCGCCACTTTTACTATCTTGTTTTTTTGGTGATCCACTTGTAAAAATTAACTTTCTTTCTAACTTTTCCAAATCATCTATTGATCTTAAATCATTTAAGATTGGACTAACGGCAAAATCTAAAGTTTGTTTGTAACCATATTTTATCAATTGTTCTGAAACTTCGGAAAATGAGGTTGTACAAATAATTATAAAATATTTTTTTTTATTATTATTAATATTATTTGGTTTTTTTACACTCAAATTAAATTGTTTATCTCCCCACAAATTTGAGGAATTATCAACAATAAAAGCTTTGTTAGAATTTAAGAATATTCTGTTTGTTTTTTCAGCAATATTTCCAGCACCAAAAAAAACTATTTGTCTATGATTAATATTTTTATTTATTTCTTTAGTTGTTGAAAAAGGAATTTGATTTTTCATTTTAAATTATTTTTCTATTATTAAATGATTCTATTTGCTCATTGTTTAAATACACATTTCCATATTCTCTAATTTTTCCATCTATATCAGTTTTAATCCAAATATTATTCTTTATTTCCCAAACCCTTGGATCTCTAAAGGTGTCAGCTATTTTCCAAAATTCGTTCTCACTCATATCCACATAATCTAGCCAATAGTAAAGATCTTTAGAAATTACATGATCATGTTTTAAAACTTTTTGAACACCTTCATCTCTTGATAAATAACCAGTTCTTATGTCTTTTGAAGCATGGTCAGAACATCTACCATAACCAAATTTTACAAATTTCATTAAATCATGAATACCATTTTCATATCTATCATCTAAATTTGAAAATTTTCGATATGTTCTCTCAAATGGTTGTTCAGCTTCTTTCCACCCATATAATTCCATCATTTTTTTTGTATGTGTGTTTGGATCCCATTTAAAAAAATTTCCTATATAAAGTCCTCTTACTCCAACTTTTAAAATATCTTCATCATTAGGATATTTTGCCCATAGCATATCTTTTTCACTGATCTTATCTTTATCATCATCAATTAAATCATACCATTCATATCCTCTTAGATCATGTTCATGTCTAACTCTTGCACTAAATTCTACAAAATCATTTGGATCAAACATCCCTGATATATCCCAATTAATTTCACCCCAAAATAAAAAAGGTATTTTAAAATTTACAGCTACTTGGATTGGAGCAGAAAATATTCCACAGTGATTTTGCCAATTCATATCGCCCATTTTTTTAAAACAAATTCGATTTAATTTTTTCAAAATATTTATACTTGGTCCCCATACAATATGATCTGCATTAAAAAGATGTCTCATTTGATCCCTATTATAATCCCCTTCAGGCAAAAAATTATTACCATGATATGTCATAAGTAAAGGCTTTAAATTTAATTCTTTACAAATGATATGGGTTTGAAAATAACTATCTTTTCCGCCACTAACTGGAATGAGGCAATCATAATTCGATTTATTTTTTGATAAATATTTATCTAATATTTTAATTAATTTTTCTTTTCGTTTTACCCAAATATCCTCTGGTATTTTTAAAAAAGCCTCAAAGGTTTTGCAGCTACTACAAATACCGTCTCCATCTATTTCAAGGTTGACAGTTGAGATGGGATAAACACATTTTTTACAATATTTCATAAATCTAATAAATCTGGTTTTCTAACGTTATATCCTTCATCATACAAATATTTTTTTGCTAGATATACACTTTGGTCTCTGTAGTGAAAAATATTAGCAGCAGCAACTGCGTCTATTTTAGGATGAGATAATCCCTCTTCAAAGTCTGTATAGTCTCCAACTCCACCACATATTATTATTGGTATTTTAATTTCAGAGGGTATTTGTTCAAATAATTTAGTATTATAACCTAGCCCTATACCATCATTATCTATTGAGTTTAACAATATTTCTCCTGCCCCTTCTTCTTCAACAATTTTTAACCAATCTCTGACTTTAATATTTGAATTTATTTTACCAAAATCACTAAAAACATAAAAATCATCTCCAACTTTTTTAGCATCAACTGACACAACAATACATTGTGATCCAAATTCTTTTGCAGAGTTACAGATGAACTTTTTTTCTTCAATAGCTTTGCTATTGATACTTACTTTATCTGCACATAACATTAATCTTTTTTCTATATCAATTAATTTTCTAATTTTTCCACCAATTGTTATCGGCATAAATGTTTCTTTAGAAATATATTCTATTATTCCTAGAAAGTTTTTCATATTTTCATAACCTTGATCATCTCTTTTTAAATCATAATTATCATCTCTAGATATATCTAAATATATTAATTCATCTGATGCCCATTCACTTAATCTTTTTACGGCTGTAATTGGATTTCCTAAAATTTGATGTCGATTAAATCCTCTACTTTGAACTAACATTCCATTTTTTAGAAGTAAAACGGGGATAAGTCTTTTTTTCTTTTTCATTTATAAATTTATAAAATTTTTCAATAATTGAATGCCAGATTTTTGACTTTTCTCTGGGTGGAATTGTACACCAAAAATATTTTCTTTTTGAACTGCACACACAAATTTATTTTCATAAATAGATGTGCCAATTATATTATTTTGATTTTTAGGAAAGAAAGCAAAACTATGGACAAAATAAAATGAATTATCTTTTTCTAAATTTTTGAATAAGATATTTTTTTTTTCTATAGTAACACTATTCCAACCAATATTTGGCAAAGGATACTTATCTGTTTCAAGTTTTTTCACAGTGCCATCTATTAAATTTAATCCAGGAGATTCTCCAAATTCAAATCCTATATTTGCTAAAACTTGCATTCCAACACAAATACCTAGTAGTGGTTTTTGTTTATGGGTTATTTGATCCATTATCATTTCTAAAGGTAAATTTTTTTTTATTTTATCAATTGAAGCTTTAAATGAACCCACACCAGGTAAAATTATATGAGTACTTTTATTAATATCTTCTACATTATTTGAAATTAAAGTATTATCATCTATATATTTGCATATATTTAATACTGATCTTACATTTCCAGCCCCATAATCCAATATTAATATTTTTTTTTTCATTATTTTTATAAACTTACCTTAGTTAAAAGTTATATTATTTAAATTAAATTTTTACAGTATAATTAAATTTTTGATTTTATTGTAATATTAGATAATAGTTAAAGAGATATATAATAAATTTTAAAACACTATATATTTAAATTTTAATAAACTTAAATTACTGACCTTATTTAAAAAATAATGTTTAAAAATAAATCAATTTTAATCACAGGTGGAACAGGAAGTTTTGGAAAAAATTTTGTCAATTTCTTATTAAAGAAAAATTTTTTTAGTAAAATTATAATTTTTAGTCGTGATGAGCTTAAACAATTTGAAATGAAGACATATTTCAAAAATGATAAAAGATTAAGGTTTTTTATTGGTGATATAAGAGATTATGAAAGATTAAAATTAGCATTTGAAAATGTAGATTTTGTTATTCATGCTGCAGCTTTGAAACAGGTGGATACTGGTGAATACAATCCTGTAGAATTTATTAAAACTAACATTATAGGTTCTCAAAATGTAGTTCAGGCAGCATTTGATAAAAGAGTAAAAAAAGTTATTGCACTTTCTACTGATAAAGCTTCTTCTCCCATTAATCTTTATGGTGCAACAAAACTTTGCTCTGACAAACTTTTTTGTTTAGCCAATAATATGTTTTCTGCATCAAAAACAAATTATTCTGTAGTTAGATATGGAAATGTAATGATGAGCAGGGGATCAATTATACCAATTTTTAAAGAAGTAAAAAATAATATATATAAAATAACTGATCCAAAAATGACCAGATTTAATATTTCCATGAACAAAGCAATTGAGTTAGTAATTTGGTCATTGAAATATACTCTTGGTGGAGAAATAGTTATTCCAAATATTAAAAGTTATAAAATATTAGATTTGGTAAAAAGTTTTTCAAGCAATCCAAAAATAAATATTATAGGAATTAGAAGAGGAGAAAAAATAGATGAAGAGATGATATCTTCTAACGAAAGTAGAAGCTGTTTTGTTGTTGGTGATAAATTTATTTTAAGCTCTGATTATTATCTTCATTATACTTACTATAAAAAAAATTTTAAAATTAAAAAATTTGATAAAGAATTTTATAGATCAAATCAAAATCAATTTCTTTCCCCAAAAGAAATTAAATCCTTAATTGAAAAAGAGTCTAAAAATTATATTGATTAAATTTATATGATTTTTGATTTGTTATTTAACTCTAATGAATGATATTAAAAAAATTTTTCGTTTTTTGAGTATAAAAGAGAGAAAGCAGGCTTTTTTTTTAATTGTACTATTATTCATCATGGCAATATTTGACATGATTGGTGTGGCCTCAATTTTGCCTTTCATGGCTGTACTTACCAATCCTGATGTGGTTGAAACTAATGAAATTTTAAATTATTTATTTAATTTTTCAAAAGTTTTAGGTGTAAATAATAAAGAAGATTTTCTTTTTGCGCTTGGAATATCTGTATTTATTCTCTTAGTTACATCTTTAACCTTCAAAGCATTTACGATGTATATTCAACTTCGTTTTACACAACTACGCCAATTCAGTATTGGCAAAAGACTTGTAGAAAATTATCTAGATCAATCATACAGTTGGTTTTTAAATCGACACAGCGCAGAACTAGAAAAAAAGGTTCTTTCTGAAGTAACTTTAGTTGTAAATAATGCAATAAAACCAATCATTGAATTAATTGCAAAAAGTTTTTTGACTTTAGGGATATTGTTATTGTTAATACTAATAGACCCAAAACTTGCTTTTATTGTTTTTATTGTTTTAAGTTTTTCTTATGGGGTTATTTATAAATTAACTCGTGGTTTTTTAAATAATATTGGTGAAGAAAGTATGGAAGCTAATCGATTACGTTTTAAAAGCATAAATGAAGCGTTTAATGCTATCAAAGAAATTAAAATTGGTGGACTTGAAGATTCTTATGTCGACAGGTTTAAAAAATCTGCTAAAGTTTTTGCTCTTCATCAAGCTTCTTCAGCAGTGTTAGTACAGCTGCCAAGATTTGCACTTGAGGCTCTAGCCTTTGGAGGTATTTTACTTGTTACAATTTATCTTTTGGATCAAAGTGGTGAAATTGTAAATGTCATACCAATAATTTCACTTTATGCTTTTTCTGGATATCGTCTTATGCCAGCTATTCAGCAAATTTATAGCTCTGTTTCTCAACTACGTTTTGTTGGCCCTGTACTCGATAGTCTTAGTAATGATTTGCGATCATTAAAAAAAATTAATTCAACACAACAAGAGAAAATTTCAAAAATGCCTTTAAATAATTCAATTAATTTACAAAATATTAATTTTAATTATCCTAAATCTTCAAAAAAATCTTTAAGAGATATTAATCTTAAGATAGACGCTCTTACTACCTTAGGAATAGTAGGATCTACTGGCTGTGGAAAAACAACATTAGTAGATATTATTTTAGCCTTATTAGAGGCGCAAGAGGGATCACTAGAGGTTGATGGAAAAACTATAAATAATAGTAATAGAAAATCTTGGCAAAGATCAATTGGATATGTCCCTCAACAAATTTATTTATCTGATGACTCTATAGAGTCTAATATTGCTTTTGGAATTGATCATTCAAAAATTAATTTAGATTTTGTTAAGGAAGCCGCAAAAATTGCAAATTTACACAATTTTGTAATGAATGAATTGCCACATAAATACCAAACCATAATTGGTGAACGTGGTATAAGATTATCAGGTGGACAGCGTCAACGCATAGGTATCGCAAGGGCAATTTATCATAAACCTAGTGTATTAATTCTTGACGAGGCCACTAGTGCGTTAGACAATCTTACTGAGCACGCAGTGATGGAAGCGATTAATAGTCTTAACAAAAAAATTACAATTATAGTGATTGCTCATCGATTAAGCACAATAAAAAATTGTAATTCAATTGTTTTTTTAGATAAAGGTGAGATTAAAGCTAAAGGAACTTATGAAGAACTTTTAAATACAAACGATTATTTTAGAAAAAGTGTTAAAAAACTTTAAAATACTTAAAATATTTTAATAATAAAGTAATAAGATGATTCTTTTAATTATTTGAAAAGACCAAAAATGAAAAATATTTTAATTACTGGAGGGGCAGGTTATGTAGGTTCACACTGCGCTATTGCTTTGATTAAAAATAAGTTTAATCCTATAATTCTTGATAATTTTTCCAATAGCAATATCCAAGTAATAAAAAATTTAGAAACTATAACTAGAAAAAAAATTAAATATTACAAAATAGATATTAGAAATAAAAAAAAACTTATGTCTATTTTAAACAAACATAAGCTGGAAGGAGTTATTCATTGTGCAGGGTTTAAAGCTGTTGGTGAAAGCATAAAAAAACCACTTAAATATTCTGGTAATAATATTCAGTGCACTTTATCCTTATTGGAATGCATGAAAGAAAAAAAAATATTTAATTTAGTGTTTAGCTCTTCTGCAATAGTATATGACCCAGATCAAACCAGAGCAATAAAAGAAAATTTTAAAATTGGTAAAACTCAAAACCCTTACGGTACATCAAAGTATATTATTGAAAAAATTTTAATTGATCTTGCAAAATATGATAAAAAATGGAGTATTGGAATATTAAGATATTTCAATCCAATTGGAAACCATAGCTCTGGTTTAATTGGTGATAATCCAATTGGTATTCCACAAAATCTTTTACCTTATATTGTTAGGGTTTTTGAAAAAAAATTACCATATCTTAGAGTATTTGGAAAAAATTATAATACAAAAGATGGTACATGTATCCGTGATTATGTGCATATAGAAGATTTAGCGGAAGGCCATATTGCAATGTTAAAAAGAAATAAAATGAAAAAAGGTTCAAAAATATTTAATCTTGGTACTGGAAAAGGTCATACTGTATTAGATGTTATAAAAATTTTTGAAAAAATATTTAATACATCTATTAATTATAAATTTACTAAAAGACGATTAGGTGACTCAGCTATCACTTTTTGTAATCCTGCAAAAGCATATAGGGAATTAAATTGGAAAGCTCGTTATGATATAAAAAACTCAATAACAAGTATCAAAAAAATGATTTATAAATAATATTTATAGAAGAGTAGTAAATGAAAATATTAGTAACAGGTTCTGCAGGTTTTATTGGATCAGAGGTTACACGAAGTTTGCTTAATCGTGGAGATGAAGTTATTGGAATTGATAATCACAATGATTATTATGATCCAAAAATTAAAAGTGATCGTATTGAACGTTATATTAATAATTCAAACTATAGCCACTTACGCATAGACTTGAGTGATAGAGAAGCAATAGAAGAAGCTTTTAAAAAACATAAGCCAACTAGAGTAATTAATCTTGCAGCACAAGCAGGTGTTAGATACTCAATCAAAAATCCATTAGCTTATATTAATAGCAATATTGTTGGTTTTGCACATATTCTTGAAGCTTGTAGACACCATAACGTCGAACATTTAGTTTATGCAAGTTCTTCAAGCGTGTATGGGTCAAACACAAAAATGCCATTTTCAACAGATCAGAGTGTAGATCATCCAATTAGTCTTTATGCGGCAACTAAAAAATCAAATGAATTAATGGCACACACTTATAGTCATTTATATGATTTACCTACTACTGGACTTCGTTTTTTTACAGTCTATGGTCCATGGGATCGTCCAGATATGGCTTTGCAGAAATTTACAAAAGCAATCATAAATGGAGAAACTATTGAGATGTATAATTATGGTAATCACATGCGTGATTTTACATTTATTGATGATATCGTAGAAGGCGTAATTCGCGTTCTTGATAAAAAACCTACCTCTAATCCAAACTGGATTAGTAAAAAGCCAAAACCCAATATTAGTTCAGCGCCATGGGGTATTTATAATATTGGTAATAATAAACCAGTCAAATTAATAGATTATATTTTGACCTTAGAAAAATTCTTAGGAAAAAAAGCAAAAAAAAAATTATTACCGATTCAACCTGGTGATGTGGCTGACACATGGGCTAATATAAATGACTTTGCGGTAAAATTTAAATATCATCCAAAAGTATCTATTGAGGATGGAATTAGTAGATTTGTGACATGGTTTAGGGATTATTACAATTAGTAAAATTATATAAATTATGTGCATTTAGCTTCACGAATTTAATATATTTTGTAAAATTTTTAATTAAGTATTAATTAATTTCTTTTTTATAATAAGTAAAATATTTAAAAGTTTTGCACAAAATACTTTATGATCTCTCAAAAAAAGATATCATGTATATTAGTTATATTAAAAAATGTTAAAATTAAAATTATCCATTAAAATTATTGACCACTAAAATTAATCTTTAAAATACAATCATATGACTAGATAGTATATTGTTAACAAAAAATCTTATGATGATATTTATAAAAAAATGACAATAAGATTTACATTTATACTCCTATCATTAGCAGCCATATTTTTTAATCTTTTCAGTTTAAGCATACCTTTAATTCATAAATTTTATCCATGGTTTACAAATTATGATTATTACTATTTATTTGAAGCTGCTAAAAATTATATTATTGATGGAGTTCCCCAAATAAAATATTGGCCAAACAGTTCAGCTGGTTTAGATTTATTTGTTTGGGATAAATTTTCCCAAGTTTTATCTTATGCTTTAATTTTAAAAATTATTGGACTTGAAGTAAATAATATTTTTTTAATTGACTCAATTTTTAAAATTACATCATTCTTAATTATTTTTTTTTCATTGGCGCTGTTCTCGATTAAAAAATCATGGATTATACTAGTATTTGGTCTTTTGTGTTATGATCCTGTTGCATACTTTTTTTTTATCAATAAACAATACTATGGTCTAGCATATGGTTTTTTATTTGCTTGCTATATTTACTTAGTACATTCTTTCTCAGGATTAAAATCAAACAAATTTATTTTGATTATTGCTGGTATCTTGTCCTCAGTACTTTTTTTTTGGTTTATCCCTATTGGAATTTTATTTTTTTTTTCAGTTACTTTGATTATTTTAAGTGCCTTTTTTAAAAAGGATATTTCAAAAAATTCTTTATTTACAAAAATTTGTTTTTATTTTTTTGGTGCACTGACTGGACTAATTTTATTATATTTAGCAAATAATATTTTAAGTGATTATCTAATATTAAAAGAAAATCTTTTTGCTGCTTGGTCAGTTTATATTAATGGAACTGAAAATATACCCTTTTGGAAACAAAGAATTATTTTTATTCTAGACTCAATTTTTCCTTCACAAGGATTTTCAGTGGTGCCACCAACTATTCTATTTTTATTTTTTATAAGATTAAAAGATTTTTATAATAAAAATATTTTGAATGTTAGCAAAGAAACATTAGTTGTAATAGATAGTATTATATTTGTTGGTATTGCATATTTCTTAGTAGGTTTTGTATTTCCAAACAATATATACTTAGCAAGAATGTCATGGTTATTCCCATTATTGTTTTATTTGGTCGTAAGGATGTTTTTAGATAAAGAGTTTAAAAATATAAAAAAAATTTTTATATTATTTTTATCTTTTTACTCATTTTTATATTTGTCTTTTATATTTTCAAAGCATTTTTTAGATCTTAAGTTTGCATGGTTATTCTCAATTTTGCTTGGTTCTATATTATTGCTAATATCGATTAAGAAAATAGCACCTATTTTGAAATTTTTTCAAAATGATAATATTTTAAAATTTATTTCTATAGGTGCAATTATTTTTACAATTTTAAGATGGGAACAATTTATAAATTATAAAAACCGCTATCATTCTGAGGATATAATGGATATTAATAATTATTTTATTGGGAAGTCTTATGATGGTTATGTAGTGTCAAATGTTCCAATAGGAGTATTTAATTATAATATTAAAGTTCATTTAACCCAAAGTTATAAAGGTTTAATTAATGGAGTTGTGGCACAACCAGCCTCTTCTTTTATTTATTTTACAAAAAAAGAAGATTTATTTTTATGTGAAAATACTTTATTTAAATATGGATTGCATATTTACCAAGGTATTCACGTTGAGGATGTGGGTAATAATCTTTCTGTCTGCATAGGATCAAAGCTAACAAAAAAAAACATAGATAACGAGAAAATCAGACAAATTGATAATTTATCTGATAAAAGAATTTTAAATTACTTAAAGAATAAATAAAAATGCTTTATTAAAAGAATTATGACCTGTTGGGTTTGTGGAGAAGATAGTACTTTATTAAAAAAAGGAGTGGATATTAACAATGTTGGCTCTAATGATTTTAATATTACAGATAAAAATTATGGACAACATTTAAGCATATTTTTATGTAATGAATGTGGTTTTAAATTTTGTAAAGAAGCTTCTACTATAACAAAATTTTATGAAGAAATGGAGGATGTAGATTATATTGAGGGCGAAAATCCTCGGGCTATTCAGGCAAAAAAACTAATCAATCAAGCGTTAAAATGGAAACCAGAAATAAATAGAAAACTCCTTGACATAGGAGCAGGAGCAGGAATTTTAGTAAAAGAAGCATCAAATGCTGGTTTTTTATCTGAAGGAATTGAGCCATCGGAATATTTAACCAATAGAGCAAGAAAAAATAATATTAAAGTTCATCAAGGTACACTTGATGACTGTAAATTCGATTATAAATTTGATGTAATAACATGTATAGACGTAATTGAACATGTTTCAGACCCTATCAAATTACTCCAAGGCATTTATGAGAATTTAGAAAAAGATGGAATTGCAATTATAGTTACCCCAGATATCGATTCTTTAATGAGTAAAATAATGAAATGGAAATGGTGGCACATAAGGATAGCTCACATAGCATATTTTAACAAAAAAACTTTGGAAATTGCCCTTAATAAAACTCGATTAAAATCAATACATTGGTCAAGACCAACTTGGTACTTCACGATAGGTTATTTAATTGATAGAGTTACAGTTTACTTACCTTTTTTAAAAATATTTAAGAGTTTAAATTTCATAAACAATACTATAATTCCATTAAATCTTGGAGACTCTTATTTAATTGTAGTAAATAAAGATGATAAATAAATATTATGAAATTAAATTTATCTAGAAATTATAATTCTATCATACCCTATATTAAAATTGCAAGGCCTGATCATTGGATAAAAAATGTTTTGATAGTTCCCGGAGTTATTGTTGCTCTATTTTTTTCTAAAAATGAAACTAATTTTAAATTATTAATTGATTTATTTTCTTCAACCCTCGCACTGTGTATAGCATCTTCAGCCAATTATATAATTAATGAATATTTAGATCGTAATACGGACAAGTTTCACCCAATAAAAAAAGATCGAGTATCAGTCATGGGGCTAGTGTCAAGTAAAGGAGTAATTATTTCATATATAATATTTTCATCTTTAAGCTTAGTAGTAGCGTATTATGTCTCTTTTAGTGTAGCTATTTTTACTTTTTTTTTATTAATTATGGGTATTATTTACAATGTTCATCCTATCCGATCAAAAGATATATCTTATTTAGATGTTCTAACTGAGGGCATTAATAATCCTATAAGGTTTTTAATTGGTTGGGCAGCTGTTATTCCGTCAACTATACCACCTACTTCTATATTATTTGCTTATTGGTTTGGGGGATGTTTTTTAATGACTGTCAAACGTTTATCTGAATTTAAGCGTTATGAAGGTTCTAAAAATTTACTTAAATATAGAAAATCATTTAAATATTATTCTCTTACTTCTTTAGTGGTAGTTGCAAACTTTTACACAATTCTTTTTGCTTTTTTTATATCTGTCTTTTTATTCAAATATAAATTAGAATTCATATTATGTATGCCATTGTATGCAATTCTATTTTCATGGTATTTGTCAATGGGCTTAAACAAAAATTCCAGCGTAGAAAATCCAGAACGTTTACACACTAATTATAGCTTTGTGTTTTTTTCTTTTTTTGTTTTAGTTGCCACTATCATTTGTGCTTGGATTAAATTGCCATGGTTAAATTTGTTATTAAAGCCATTAATATTTAATTTTTAGTTCTTTATTAAAAAAATTAAAAATATACCAAAAAACATTTTTTAAATAAAAATTTTTTTAACTTTTTATTTTTTAACTTATGTTTATTATAATAATTCTATAATAAGCAAAAATAATGTCTTCAAAAAAAAAAATTGCTATTTTTGATTTTGATAAAACAGTTATTATTAAAGACAGTTTTATCCCATTTTTAATCTATTGTGCTCAAAAAACAAATTCACGTATTAGATTACTATATTCTTTAATTTTTTTTGGAACTTTGTTCTTTACTAAAATGATTAGTCGTGAAAAAGCAAAATCAAGATTTATGTCTGCTGTTTTATCAGGTTGTCAAAAAAGTGTTATAAAAAAGATCTGTAAAGATTTTTGTTATTCGTTTAGTAATTCAGAATTTTATGAGGATGCGATTAATCTAATTAATTGGCACAAAACTCAAGGTCATTTAGTAATTTTAGCATCTGCAAGCCCTTCAATTTATGTAGATTTTTTTGGAGATCGTTTAGGTTTTGATCATGTATTAGCTACGAATATATTTTTTGATAAAGCAAAAAAAGATTTTTATATTCCTGAAGGTCATAATTTGCTTGGAAAACAAAAATTAAATACAATTATTTCCCATTATGGAAATAATTTCATAAGTATTTGGGCATATTCTGACTCAGTAAATGATTATCCACTACTTAGTTGGGCCAGTCATGGATACGCAATAAATCCATCTTATGATTTTAAGAAAAAAATTAAAAATACTTCTATCAGAATTTTAAAATTTAATTAAAATTTAAATTTATACTCTGATATTATCCAATTTGACGGCAGCAATAAACAATCCAATTAAATAAAAATTATTATTTTACCTCAAACAAGATTAATTTTATTTAATCTAGCAATTATAGACTTAAGTATTTAAACATAGATTTTAATAAATAATCTATATATAAATAATTTCTTTGCTTTTTTTCAATGATGTATTTTTTGATAATAAATTGTATAATTTTATTTTTATATAAAATTAAAGTTAGATTTAAAAATTTTAATTACAGATAAGTAATGTATTTAATTAGAGTTAGATTAATCAGATTTTTAGTTGATAAATATCAGATAGATACCAACTACAGTCTACTAAGAAGAATGTATTCACAAGCAAATTTTACATATGCAACTTTCAAAGACCCATTTAGTTTGCAACGCTCAAAATCTAGATATTATGATATTTTCTTAAGTAGCTTATTAAATAAACTACCTTTTTTTTACACTTCTTTTAAAATAATTAAAATAATTAAAATAATTGAATATATTTATTATTTGATAGTTTTTTTTAAGGAATGTTTCTTTGATAAAAACAATAAATATTGGCAATTTGACATATCTCAAATAAATTCAGCCAACTTTTATAGAATTTTAACAATTACAAAAGGTATTGATAGAGTTATCAGCCCTCTATTAAAAACAAATAAACCTTTTATAGATTTACCTGTGATTTTTTCTGAGTCAAATTATCAAAAAATACCAAAACTATTATTATTTAAAACTGCCATAAAATTTAAGTATTATTCTTTTTGGCATGTGAAGCAGTATTTGATTTTGAAAAAAACAATGCCAAAAATAAAATTTAAATATTTAGTCCTTGAAGAGGGGGGGGATTTTATATCCAATTTAATCTATTCATTATATTCTACAAAAGCATATAAAACTTTGCTGACGCATAAAACCCCAAGGTTTCAAGGATTTGTAAAAAATGATTTTGATTTAAACATAGTATACGACAAATTGTCATACAAAGACTCTATTTCTGTTAAAAATAAAACTATCTTAAAAAATAGAAAAATAAAATCTACTAGAATTAATAGTAAGTCAAGAATACTTTATTTTACAACTCCCGAGAGTGAAATTTTACCAAAAAAATTAAAGTTTCATTTAGACACAAAAATAATTGATTTATTAATTAAAAGTAAGTTTGATTTTTCGATATCTTTTCATCCTCAAGATATTAAAAGAGGTTATAAAGATCTAATAATCGAACACTGTCAGATCAATACTTCAAGTATAAGAAAAGAGAGTGAATTAAGTGAGTTTATCGGAAAAAATGATATTGTTATTACACATTTTAGTACGGTGATATCTTATGCAAATGAAATTGCAGCCAAATTAATTATAATAAACAATGAAGTAAACACTTTTAAAAAATTATTTTCTCAAATATATAATTCTGCAATTTTTATTAGTTATAAAAATGTTTTGGACAATATTGACAATATCATCATTAAAAACTTCACAAAATAATAGATATATCCGCAAAAATAATTTATATTTATTTTTAGAAAATACGGCCTCTATTGGAGTAATATCTTTAGATTGACTTAAAACTTTTAAATAGGAATAAAAAAATAAGAATAGTTAAAAATTAAATTTAAAAAGGTTGCTTTGATTAAAATAATAACAACATGTAATGATCCTTATTTTTATAACTTAAGAAGGTTTTTTTTTGCATTAGAAAAAATTTTTACTAGCTATGAATTATATGTTCATGGAGTTAATCTTTGTAAGCATGACTTAAAACATAATATATTTAAAAGAAAAAATGTATATTTGATTAAACATAAGTTAAATTTTAAAAACTTTGAACATGAGAGAGGATATTGTTCCAACTTAAGAGCATCAGCACTTTTTAACTGCGCAAAGAAATCAAAAAAAAACGATATTTTAGTTTATATTGATGTAAATTGTATTGTAATGAAAAAGTTTGCAATATTTTTAAAAAATATGAATACTGATATTGCAATTGCAATTGATGAAAATCATCCTTGTTATAATAAATCTGAAACCAGTAGATGGTTTTGGCCTCAAGGACCCTTTTTGACACCTTTTTATGGTGTTGCTATTGGTGGCGTGCAAGTATTCAGGATATCAAAAAAAACTGTTATTTTTCTTAAAAGATTTAGTGACTTAGTATCAAAAAAAATATTATCTTGGTACGCTGACCAGGAAGCAGTTTTTATATTATATATGAAATTTAAAAATATTTTAACTAACACAAATATTATTAACCAAATAACGATTGGCTCTAAACCAGTTCACTCTACTTTAATTTTATATAAAAAAGGTGGTGCTAATAATCAATTTTTTGATGATTATTCTTATGATATTTATAAAAATAATTTATTTACAAAATATAAGAGTTTAAAAAATTCAAGCAAATTATATAAAAAAGTGGAAAATCTTTCTTTCATAAAAAAAGTAAGGCTTAGAATTTTTAATATATTTAAAAAATAGTAATTAGCGCTAAACAAATATCTAATTTTGTAAAATCTTTAATTGATTATAATAAATAAAATGATAATTGTATTTTTTACTTAATAATTTAATAAATTGACATTAATCAGAAAAATATACTTTAAAATTTTATCTTTAATACCTGGCATAAAGTATGTACGTGTCAAACTTAAACATTTAGAAATGTTTATTGATGTAAAGACTCCAGGAATTTCAAATTCATTATTTATCAATAAGTCTCGAGAGGATGATATGATATTTCTTATAAAAAAATATTTACCTTACAAAGGAGATATTATTGATTGTGGTTCTAATATAGGGTTTTATCCCTTACTTGAAGAACGCATCGTAAAAGAAAAACGTAAAATATTATGTATCGAACCTGATCCTAGAAATATCTTGTTATTAAAAAAGAATATAGAAACGTTTAGTTATGACTCTAATACTTTTGAATTATGTAGCGGAGCAGTTTCGGAGAGTAATGGAAAAATGAGTCTTGATATATCTCGTGCTTCTAATTTAAATTTCATATCTAATTTAAAAAAACAAGATGGTGAGTACGTTGAGGTAGAAACATTTACCCTTGATACATTAATTAGAAAATTTAAAATTAATCCTACTTTTTTGAGAATGGATATTGAAGGACATGAAGTATCAGTATTTAATGGAGCAGTAGAGTGGGCCAAAGAATCAAAGCTGGGTACTACTATTCTTTTTGAGACACATGCACCTTTGTATGAGAAAGAAAACTCATTAAAAAATAGCTTAACTCCTTTCAGACAAATGGGTTTTTCTGTAAAGTGTCTAGTTTCATCAGGTAGCTCAGGTCCTAAGATAAAAAAAAAGTGGGGATTTAAGGATGGAGATAAAATTATTAGCGATGGGTTTTTAAGGGAAATGTTTTGGGATGTTGATTTTGATTTAGCATGTGAAATTGCATCGAGTAAACCCAAACTTACAAGATATATGTTGTTAATAAAAGAATAGTTAAAATGGTAATATATAAAGGTGATTTTTATTCTAAAAGAAACAAAAAAACAATTAGCTCATCTAAAAAAATATTAAATATTGTCTATGAAAATTTAGGTCAGTCAAATATTAGTAGTGTAATAGATGTTGGATGTGGTGTTGGTGTTTGGCTTAAATATTGTGAAAAAAAAGGTGCTAAAACAATTGGATTAGAAGGTGAATGGTTGCCAAAAAATCTTTATGTTGCTGATGGTAAATTAATTACTAGTGATCTTTCAAAAACTTTACCAAATTTAAATAAAAAATTTGATCTTTGCATATCTTTAGAAGTTGCTGAACATTTACCTAAAAGTAGAGCAAATAGATTTGTGTATGAGCTAACAAAGTATTCTAATACAATATTATTTAGCGCAGCTGTTCCAGGCCAAGGAGGGAAGGGACACATTAATGAACAACCTTTAAGTTATTGGATTAAATTATTTAAAAATAAAAATTACGAAATGTTTGATATTATACGTCCTGCTGTGTGGGATAATCAAGATATACCCGTATGGTATCGTCAAAATACAGTCTTGTTCATAAGCAAAAATTATAAAAAAAAGATTGATAAATTAATTACTAATAAACTTCCATCAAAAAAAGGTTTAATAGATGTTATACACCCTGAGTTATTTGAAGATTATAGATACCCTAGATTATATATAGCCTTAGTAAATATTATTTCATTACCCTTAAGCGTTTGGAGAACAATAAGGCGCAAACTTAAGAAATAAAAATGAATTTTTTATCAATTGGTGTTTTCATGTCATATCGTACTACATTTGAAAATTGGAGTGAGACTGGTTTGGCTGACCGTGAATTTCACTATTATAAAGAACTTTCAAAAATAGGATACAACATTATTTTATTTACCTATGGGGATCAGAATGATGAGGTAATTTTTAAAAAATATAAAAAATTTCAAGATATTAATTTTACAATAATGCCAATGTGCAAAAAAACTTTTTTTTCATCCACCAGGATTGGAACTTTATTTACAGTAATTTTATTTATTTTGCAGAATAGAGCCATATTGTCCAAACTTGATTTTGTAAAAACCAAACAAATGAGTGGAGCTTGGCCTGCATTATTAGTAAGTCAGTTTTTTAAAGCAAAATTTATTTTTAGATTTGGGTTTAATTTACTTGAATTTGATAAATTAAAAAAAACCTTTTTACTCCGAAAGCTATGGAATAAATTTTTGATAAATATTTGTTTTAAAAAATGCTACAGAATAATGGGAACCACTTTGGTTAAAAATTTTGAATACAATTCAAAATTTGTGCTTCAAGAAAATTGGATTGATGTAGATTCATTCTCAACTGACAAAGACATTAGGTATGAACAATTAAAAGATAAAAGTAAATATTTAACAATTGGCCGTTTAGAGAAACAAAAAAACCATTTATTGGCTATTAAAGTATTAGGAAAGCTAAAAAAAAATTTAAGTATAATTGGTGAAGGATCACAATTTTCTTTTTTAAACAACTTTGTTAAAAAAAATAGATATAATATAAAATTTTTAGGACAATTAAAGTATAACGAAGTAATAAAGAGTTGTAAAAGTCATACGTTTTATATAAGTAGCTCAAAATTTGAAGGCAATCCAAAATCAATTATTGAGGCAATGGCCGCTGGTATGATATGCATTCTTCCGAATGTTAAAGGAGTGTCTAATCTTGTTGCTAATAAAGTCAATGGCTATGTTTATGATCTGAATGAACAGTCACTCGAAAATTTAATTATAAAGATTAATAATTCTCCGATAGAAATATTAAATAAGATTAGTAATGAAGCATCAACTATTGCCAGAAAACGTTTCAATATTCAAACTGCTCTTAGAAAAGAACGAGAGATTTATGCCAAATAATTCTAGACCAAAAAAAATAACAATATCTGTTATTATGTCTACCTTCAATCCCGGTGAAGAACTAGAGGATGCTATGGATAGTATTTTTTCTCAAACTTTAATTCCAAATGAAATCATTCTTATTGATGATGGATCTAATAAATTTGGAAAAAAAAGAATTGAGCAGTTGTTGAAAAAGTATAAAAATTCAAAATTAAAGTTATTTGTAAATACAAAAAATATTGGTTTAACAAAATCTTTAATCAAAGGAGTGAATTTAAGTTCAAGCGATTTTATTGCTAGAATAGATAGTGATGATATTTGGCATAGTGCTCACCTAGAAAATTCATCAAAAGCTCTTATAAAATCAGGTGCATATTTAGTTGGAGGGAATAGTATATCGTATTATCCAACTAATAATAAATTTTTTAAAAAAAAAAAGATTACATACAGGGTATTGAAGGATAAGTTTTTATTTAACCCTTTTGTTCACAGTTCAGTAATATTCGAGAAAAATCAATATAACTTTGTGGGCAAATATAATCAAAGTTACAAATATTCACAAGACTTTGAGTTATGGATTAGATTTCAAATTTCTAAAGTAAAAATAATTAAATTAATAGATATTACAGTTATCACAAGAGTTGTTAAATCAGGTATCTCTCAGAAATTTAGATACCAACAAATGAGATCGGCAATTCGAGCAATTATAAAAAATTATGGATTTTCAATTTACATAATTATATTTTTAATTATTCGCATAATTATTTTTTTAATTGGGACAATTAAGAGGTTATTTACTTGATAGCTTTAATATCTTTTTGGTTCATAATTTTTTTTATATTGTTGTTTCATCATCACAGAATTATAAACAGATCATTTACTTTACTAATTATTTTTTTTTTAGTATTTATTTTTGATTTTTTTTTAAAAAATTTACCTGATCAAATTTTTTTCAAAAGTTTGCATGAAATAGTGCAAATAGGTGATTTTGGATATCCATTATTTAAAACACAAAATATGGGAAAGTCTGGTTTAGAGACAGGTTTTGTATTTATACATTTATTGTTTAATAATTTCTTTAGTTACCAATTTACCCATTCTTTAATAGCTGCGTCATTAGCATATTCTATTCTTTATATTGTTAAACTTTTAGTCAAAGATAATCATTTTTCTATAGTTAGTTTAATGGTTATTTCCTGTTATTTTATTAACTTTGTTTTTATATCTCAAAGATTTGGACTCGTATTGATCCTAAATATGCTGTCAGTATATTTGATTTTAAACAGAAAATATGCTTTAGGACTTTTATCATCTGGTTCCGCTCATCTATTTCATTTATCGGGGATAATTTTAATACCCTTGTATTTTTTAAATTTAATTTTTCAAAAATTGAGTAATATAGCTATATTTTTAATTTCTTTTTTGATTTTATTATTTATTTTTGCACTGCTTATTTCTGATGTAAATATTTTAAATTTAATTCCAGAGTCAATATTTATTAAAACTGGATATTTCGAAGAAAATCAAGGCTTATCTTTATTTTATATAAGTTATTTTTTATTATATTTTCTATTTGGCATACATCGTTTGAAGTATTCTGAAATTTTTTCATTAACATCTCCATTAAATGGTATTTTATTTATTTTAATATTAGTACCATTTTATCAATTTGGAACACTTGCGGGTCGTTTATTTGTTCTTTTTACAATTATTCCATTTATATTTTCAATTAGGAATATTCTTGAAAATCTTGATAGTCGTAATAAGAAAATTAATTTTATTTATTCAATTTTTGCATTTCTTTCTTTCTTAATTTATTATCGTGTCATTCAGAATAAAGATTATATGTATTGGACTTTGATTGAATAATAACATTTTCATTTAAAGGTCAAATTTAGTATAAAATTAATAATTTAAAAATAAACAAAGATTATATTCATTAATTGAATGAAATTTCAGAATAAGCCCGATTTAGTTTTTTTATGCAACACTCGCGATTTTCATGCAATGGATTGGGTACGCTCATTTAAAGAACTTTGTGGGTATGAACCAGTTATTTTTACCGAAACTAGATCTGGTGAAGGATTGAAAGATTTATCCAAAGATTATCAGTTAGTTCATAATCTTTTTATTATTGATTTTTTTTTATTTTCTAATCAAAATAAATTCAGTTCTACATATAGAAATTTTTTGAAAATTTTATTAATTCCACTTCAGATTATTATTTTTAAAATAAAAATTAAAAGATTTAAATTACATAAATCAATATTTCACTGTCATGGAATGTATTATTCTTTACTCGCATCACTATCTGGTGTTAAATTTATTTCAACTCCACAAGGAAGTGAAATTTTAATTAGGTATTATTCTTTTTTATATAGAACTGTTGCAGATTTCATTTTTAAAAAATCTTTTTTTGTAACAGTCGACTCAATATCAATGAAAAAAAAAATAAATAAACTCTTTAAAAAAAAAGTTTATGTAATACAAAATGGAATTGATATAGATCTTATAAAAAATATTAAACTTTCAAGTAACCCTAAAAGAAAAAATGCAGCCCTATCTCCAAGAGGTATGACTTCATTATATCGTATTAAAGAAATTATATTTGCATTTAATTCTCTTAAAAATAATTTGGACTCAATAGATTTTTGCTATCCTTTTTTTGATATAAATTATTTAAAGACTATTAAAAAGATTAATAAATGTAACTCAAAATATTTTGGACAATTACAAAGAGCTGAATTAATTAAGAAATATTTAGAATATAAATACGTTATTTCAATTCCTACTAGTGACTCTTCTCCAAGGTCTGTTTATGAAGCAGTTATTTGTGGATGTATTGTAATTGTTCAGTATAATGATTATTTATTACAATTACCCAAACTAATTAAAAACAGAATTATTGCAGTTGATATAAAAAACCCTAATTGGCTGGAAGAAGCTTTGCAGAAAGCTAAAGCATGCATACCTTTTAATAGTATAGATCTTGAAACAAAGATATATATTGACCAAAAGTATCAAATGAAAAAAATCCTTAACATAGTAAATGAATTTAATGGATAAGATATGTTCAAATTGTGTTATGGATACGACCGATTCAAATATCGTTTTTGACAATAATGGAATATGTGATCATTGTATCGATTTTTATAATAATATAAAACCTTTATGGCATACTGATCATAGAGGAAAAAAACTAATAAATTCAATTATAAGTAAAATTAAATCATCTGGAAAAGACAAAGAGTTTGACTCTATTATTGGCATGAGTGGTGGCGCAGATAGCTCTTACTTATTGCATATACTGGTTAAAGATTATGGATTACGACCCTTGGTATTTCATGTTGATGGTGGGTGGAATTCAGACGTTGCTGTTAACAATATCAATTCGATGATAGATAAATTAAATCTTGATTTGTATACAGAAGTAATAAATTGGGAAGAAATGAGAGCTTTTCAATTGGCATATATTAGATCTGGTCTACCTAATATTGATACTCCCCAAGATCATGCTTTTGTTTCGTCATTATATAAATTTGCCAACAAACATAGGATTAAATATATTATAAATGGAGGTAATATTTCTACTGAGGTTGTCCGTAATCCAAAGGAATGGATTTATTATTGTACTGATATGAGGCAAATAAATATAGTTAAAAAAAAATTTTGTGAAAATCCTCTCAAAACTTATCCATTCAGTGGTGTTTTGAGTCACAAATTTTATCTTCGTTATATAAAGGGAATCCAAGTTATTAAACCACTTAATTATATACCTTTCAATAAAAAAGAAGCTATGAAATTTCTTGAAAAAGAATATGGGTGGCAACCTTATCCCCAAAAACATTTTGAGAGTAGATTTACAAAATTTTATGAAGGATATTGGCTTCCAAAAAAATTTGGTTACGATACAAGGAAAGTTCAATATTCAAGTCTGATACTTACAAAACAGATGTCAAGACAAGAAGCACTAGAAAAGTTAGCATCGCCCGCAATTTCTGAAAATGATGCTAAACATGAATTCGAATATGTTGCAAATAAACTAGGAATTAGTATAGATGAACTTCAAAAATATTTTGATCAACCCAATAAAACTTACAAAGATTATCCAAATCAGGAAATATTATTTGATTTAGGAGCAAGAGCTTTAAAATTTTTTGGAATAGAAAAATCAATTAAAAGATGATCACAATAATTGATTATGGGTTAGGAAACTTAAGTGCTTTCGCAAATGTATATGAAAGACTTAATATTGATGTACAGTTTGGCTCAACTACTAGTGATTTAAAAAAAGCCAGCAAATTAATTTTACCAGGTGTTGGTGCTTTTGATCAAGCTATGAATAAACTTAATTCTAGTGGTTTACGAAATTGTTTAGATGATTTAGTTCTCAAAAAAAAAATCCCAGTCATTGGAGTTTGTGTTGGAATGCAAATTATGGCTTTAAAAAGTGATGAAGGGGCTCTTCCTGGCTTAGGATGGATAAATGGAAAAGTAAAGCGATTATTTCTTAACAATAAAAATTTACCTTTGCCACATATGGGATGGAATGATATTAAAATACAAAAAAAATCCTCTTTGATAGCTAATCTCGATAATTATAAAAGTTTTTATTTTCTTCATTCATATTATTTTCAATGCCAAAATTTAGATGATATAATTGCAAATATTAATTATGGATTTGATTTTCCATGTATAATCAATCATGAAAATGTATTTGGTATACAGTGTCATCCTGAAAAAAGTCATTATAACGGAATGAATTTACTTAAAAATTTTGCTGAATTATATTAATGTTATCACCTAGAATTATCCCAGTTCTTCTTGTTCAAAATAAAGGTTTAGTGAAAACAATTAATTTTGAAAACCCTAAGTATGTTGGAGATCCTTTAAACGCAGTAAAGATTTTTAATGAAAAAGAGGTAGATGAGTTAATTATTCTAGATATTGATGCAACAGTAAATAATGAAAAACCTGATTTATTGTCTATTAAAAATTGGGCATCAGAATGCAGGATGCCATTATGTTATGGTGGTGGAATTTCCTCTATTGAAGAAATTCAAAGAATTATATCACTTGGAGTTGAAAAAGTTTCTATTAATTCATCTGCATTAATGAACCCAGATATCATAAATGATGCAGCTGATTTAGTTGGCAGTCAAAGTGTAGTAGTTAGTATTGACTGTAAAAGGAGAAAATTTAGTAAAGACTATGATATTTATATTCAAAATGGTAAAAAAAAA
>TARA_B100001057_G_scaffold201848_1_pt1 | contig 33039 bp, 24 predicted proteins | sample TARA_B100001057 | Tara Oceans TARA_B100001057 (sample SAMEA2621839) | marine metagenome | biome: marine biome (ENVO:00000447); feature: surface water layer (ENVO:00002042); material: "saline water (ENVO:00002010), including plankton (ENVO:xxxxxxxx)" | depth 5 m | reverse complement strand
TTTTCTTTTAAAATATTCAAAATTGTTAAATACTTCCGACTCTTTTAAATCTTCATATCTTCCCCTTTCTAGCTTGGAATTAGGAAATTTAAACATGATAATTTCCCCACCAAGAGATCTTCTGCTTTGAACATCTTTATGTTTTATCTTTGTATAAAAATCTAATTTAAGAAAATCTTTAAGATCATTATCCTTTTCACATTCATCTAAAAAGATTTTTATATGCCTTGGGGCATCGGAAGAAATCTTTCTAGAGGCTAATATTTTTGATATTTTTTTCAAGATTTCTTTATCAAGGCTCTTAATTATTTTTGCATGCTCTGGAAAGATAAAGATTTCTGAATCATGGTAATCCATAATTAGATTTTGCCATAAAGATTATCTCTTAAAAAGAAAATATTTACTCGTAAGTTGATTTATACAATAAAAGGAGATTTTGGTGGAGCCAAGGGGGATCGAACCCCTGACCTCAACGCTGCCAGCGTTGCGCTCTCCCAGCTGAGCTATGGCCCCAAGATGATCCTGATGTTACCTAAGTATATTTTTTAAGTAAATATTTATTTAATCTAAATTTATAACCGAACCAGGGCTAGGAGCAATGAAATTTTTCATGTTAATGTTTTTAACTGCCTTATCTAGCCTTTCTTTAGGCTCTAAGGTATCCTCGTCAGTAAGCTTAAAAGTTGCCCAGTGCATTCCAAAACTACTTTCTGCACCTAAATCTAACATTATTTGGACAGCATCTTCTGGATTAACATGACTCTCAGCCATAAACCATTCGGGATCATAGGCACCGATTGGAATAAAGGCATATTTAGGAGAGCCCAATCTAGATTGTGTTTCTTTGAAATCATCTGAATAACCAGTATCTCCGGCATGGTATATGGAATAATCATTAAATCTAAAAAACCATCCGCCCCACAAACTTTTATTTCTATCAAAGAGTCCCCTTTTTGACCAATGTTGAACAGGTGTAAAAATTATTTCTAACTTTGATGTTTTAAACCCACTCCACCATTCATACTCGTAAACATTTTGAATACCTTTTCTTTTAAGAAGTTTTTTATCACCTGCTGGTACCAAAAAAATAGCTTCAGGATTTCTTACATAAATCTCTTTTAAAGAAGCTATGTCTAAATGATCATAATGGTTATGGCTAACTGTAACAAAATCAATACTGGGAAGATCAGCTAATTTTAAAGCCGGTGGTATTAATCTTTTGGGACCTATATTTTTAAATGGTGAAGCTCTATCAGAAAAAATTGGATCGGTCAGGATTGTTACATTGTCTTTTTTAATTAAAAAAGTAGAGTGTCCAATCCAAACTGTGAAGTCATCGTCTTTCTCCAAATTAATATCTTTCCATTCATGAGAAATCTCTATGTAGTCAATTTTTGTTTCAACATCACTTGTTGACCACTTTATTAAATCTTGAAAAGATTTTTCAAGTGGTTTTCCATTTGTATTTTTATAATCTGAAAAAATTTCTAATGAGCTAAAAGTCAAGAATGCAGTAAATAACCACAATTTAATTGATTTCATCTATGAGATTAATTAACTTTAAAGATGTTATTCAGCAAAGTGTTTTTCCTGATCATCATTTATGTATTTGATATCAGCACAAAATTCTGCAGTTGGTCTAATTATTAGCCTTTCTATACCAATTGGCTCTCCGGTCTCCATGCAATAACCATATTCACCTGTTTTTATTCTGCGAAGAGCAAAATCTATTTTCTTAACAAGCTTAGATTTTCTATCAACAATCCTTAAATAAAGTTGAGAGTCCATCTCAAAGGAAGCTCTATCAGCCTCATCTTTGCACTCTGGCGGAACTCTGAGTCTTTGCCTGGCTTCCTCAATTTCTTTCAAGGCTTCTGCTTTCTGTAAAGTAAGTTCGGATGAAAAGAATTCAAGTTGCTCCTTGGCCATATATTTCTTTGCTGGCATTCTTAAAAGTTTTGCTTTAGTCAACATAAATAAGATTTCCTATGTAAAAAAGAAGCAGTCATTAGACATTAATATGTCGTAAATTTCAACACAATTTACAAAAAAAAGGGGTCTTAAAAGACCCCTTAGAATTTAAAGATTTAAATTAGTATGCGACAACAATACTAACGAAAGCTCTTCTACCAATTACGTCATAGACGCCTGGCTCAGTATTTCCATTGAAATTACTATGGAAGTACGGAGGATTTTCATCAGTTAGGTTATTAATACCAAATCTTAGTGTAGCGTTACCATAATCATATGTTGTTACAGCATCGATATAAGTAGTAGCTTCTGCTACTGCATCAGCAGCTACAGAAGGATGTCTCCATACATCGTCTGATTCACTTACGCCACGAATATTCATTACAGATGTCCAGCTATCGCCTTTAATTCCAGCAGATAATACATATCTGAATTCTGGATAAACGGCAAAACCGTCAGCAGATCCTACATAGTCTCTACCTCCACCAAACTCAAATTCTTGTTCGTAAGAATTGTGCCAAGTGGCATCAAAACCAAGCATGTAACCTGATACTCTTCCCATATCAAGATCTCCTGATTTAGCTAAAGCAAAATCAATACCATCTGAAGAGAATGTACCTTGGTTACCCCATGGTGTCTCTAAGTCTCCTGGATATCCGAAGTACTGAAGGCCATTAGGACCAAAATCAGAATCATCATTAAATCCATAGTCTATGAATAGAGAACAACTTCCTGTTGAGAAGTCCATAGTTGGTTGTGATAAACAATCTAAGAATATTAGGTTTGCGATTGGAAGAGCGATAACTTCTTCAATCTCAATATTCCAATAATCAACAGACATTGAAAGTCCATCAATAAGAACGTCTTCCATTACAAGACCAACTGAGAAGTTCATTGATTCTTCTGGAGCTAGATCGCCACTTGCATAATATTCATGATATGACTGCCATGCAAAACCATATTCTCCAGCATCGGATGTATCGTATCCAAGAGCTACACAGTTATCATGCATAGTTTGTGTGATAGCACCAGCAGCAAGTCTTCTATCCCCTAACTCACAAGGTAAGTCAATTACTGGGAATGTTGTGCTTGCATCTGTATTAAGCTCAGAAACGTTAGGAGCTCTGAAACCAGTACCCATTGTTGCTCTAAGCCTCATATTTTCATTAATTGTATAGTCAGCTCCAACCTTATAAACGGTACTAGTGCCAACAGTATCATAGTCAGAATATCTGAGTGATAAATCTATATTTAGATCATCACTAACATCCATAAGATACTCACCAAATACTTCAACAACAGAGAAACCTCCGGTTAAGGGAGCAGATGCTCCTCCAGTAGTTAGCCCTTCTGCACTGAATTCATCTGGTTTAAAGTAACCATACTCTTGTCTTTTCTCAACACCAACTGCATAGTTTTCTCCAGAGATAACATATGACAGCATGTCAAAATCAGCACCAGATTGGTCTTTAAGTGAGCCAGCTGTTAAGTAAGACATTTGCTCAGGAGTAATGCTTCCAAACTCTCCGAATGGATTCAATACACCAGGACATGCTGCTGCAGCTGCACAAGCAACTGGATCAACGGCGATAGCCCATCTGTCAAATCTTCCGTAGTTAAGAGTTTCATCAACTTGCTCTGTTTCTCCGAAAGTAAGAGAAAGATCATGAACAAGACCTCCCATTACCCATGTGAAACCACCAACAAGTGTATAAGCATCAACTGTTTGATCAAACAATCTTCCACCAGATTCTTCAAACCTTCTATTGATTCTTACATCAGTATCACAGAGATTTAAAGAGTTTGCACAAGCCACACTACCGAATGGGTTATATGGATTGTTTGCTGGAACAAAATCATTATATTGAAGACCATTATTAGGCGTTTGAACAGCTGAATTTACAGCAAAAGAAGCATCTGGAGCTAGTCTCTGATGCGAATATCTTCTGTTATAAATACCTGAGAAATAGAAGTCTAATCCCTCGGTGACTTCTAATTCACCCATTACTGCCATTTGAGTTCTTTCGTTTGGTGTAATTAAAGCGTTAACTGGAGCATAATTATAAACATCTCCTGAAGTAAACGGACGAGCCGCACTTATTGAAGAATCATAGATCCAGTTTCCCTCATCGGGAACTCTAATTTTTCTACTGTTTGAAGAACCTGAACCAACTGCTTTGAAAGTTCCATCAGCTTGAAGCTGAGGATATAAAGCATCAAAAGCCCATGGCTGTTCTGCTTGAAGCATTTCATTTTGGTTTTTCCAACCAGCTGCAAAAACAACATGACCGTTGTCTCCACTAATACCAGCTTTTATACCAAAGTCTTCATTAGCAGCTTGACCATTCTCAAGACCTTCACCCATGCCAGCAGAAACTTGTAAACCTTCAAAATCATCATCGAGAATGAAGTTTACAACACCAGAGATAGCATCTGATCCATATACAGTTGAAGCACCATCTTTTAGCACCTCTACTCTTTTAATCAGAATTTCTGGTATTCCACCAATATCAACAGCACCATCTCCACCGACATCACCAATAACTCTTCTAGAATTAACTAGTACGAGAGTTCTATTGAAGCCAAGACCTCTAAGGTCAACCTTTCTAGATCCATCACCACCATTGTTAGTAGATGTACCTAATTGGTAACCAGTAAAGGCAGGAGTGTACTTAAGAAACTCATCAACACTAGCGTTACCGCCAGACAAGATGTCTTCTTCAGAAATTATTGTAACTGGACTTGAAGATGAGAACTCATCATTGAGCAATCTTGACCCAGTAACAATTACTTCCTCAACGTCTTCTTCAGTATCTTGAGCAACAATATCTAAATTGAAAAGCCCAAACGTTAAAGTTAACGCAAGAAAGTATTTAAGTTTAAGTATATTCATACTTCCCCCTTTTATATATATATAAAGTTTTGCCGCTAAAATGCGACATAACAAATGTATATAAGCAAAAATTCAAAAGAATGTAAACATCTGTTTTAATCGCTTATAATCAATACTTGACAAAATGAATATGCTTAAAAACAAAAAAATAGTAATTACAGGTATAGCTAACAAATTCTCAATAGCTCATGGAATTGCTCACTCAATGATTAAAAATGGGGCTGAGCTTGCTTTTTTGTATCAAAATGAAAGATTGCTAAAGAAAATAAGGCCATTAGCAGACAAACTTGGAGTTGAGGTTTTAATAGAATGTGATGTTTCTTCAGATAAATCAATTGAAAATGCTTTTTCTCAAATAGGCTCATCTTGGGGAAATATAGATGGTGTCGTTCATTCTATTGGTTTTGCTCCAACAGATCAGTTAGAAGGAGATTTTACAGAAGTTACAACAAGAGAAGGTTTTAAAATTGCTCATGATATAAGCTCATACAGCTTTACCGCTCTTGCAAAAGCCTCATTACCATTTCTAAACGATAATTCTGCCCTTTTAACCTTAACTTATTTGGGATCAATGCAATCATTGCCAAATTACAATGTCATGGGCCTTGCCAAAGCTAGTTTAGAAGCAAATACAAGGTTTCTTGCTGCTTCCCTTGGTAAAAAAGGGATAAGGGTTAATGCTATATCGGCTGGGCCAATTAAGACTTTAGCTGCCTCAGGAGTGAAAAATTTTAGAAGCATGCTATCAGAGTATGCTGATAGAGCTCCCCTAGGAAGAACTGTTACAACAGAAGAAGTTGGAAATGTAGCAGCTTTTTTATGTTCTGATCTAGCAAGTGGAATCACAGGAGAAATTACCTATGTAGATGCCGGTTTTAATACTTCTGCTATGTCCTCAATCCCAAAAAACAAGTAATTTCTATGAATACTAGGCCGGTGGTAATTGGTATCGCCTCTATACAGCAAAAAGGTAAATATGATGAGCTTGATGAAGCTCTAATAATGATGGATAAAGCGGTTAAAGGTGCTGTTAGAGATACTGGCAACAAGTCTATCAAAGATTATATTGATGAAATAAGGGTCCCGAAAGGATTTTGGAAATACAGAGATCCAGGCAAATGGATTGCTAAGAATAATAATTTCAAAAAAATCCCAACAACCTACGTTACTAAAATAGGCGTATTGCAACAGAGCTTAATCAATGAAGCATGTTTAAAGATACAAAATGGTGAAATTAGAGCATCTATAGTCCTTGGTGGTGAAGCGAGATATAAGATGCTTAGATCGAAAATAGAAGATATTCCTTTTTATGAAAAAGAGCTTACAGCAAATCCAGATTATTACGTAAAAGCTCAAGAAGATTTATATGGTAAAGATGAATTGGAGCAGCTTGGTGCTATGGCGGCAGGATATTATGCTGTAATTGAAACCGCACTAAGAAAATCAAAAAATGAAGATTTAGAGAGTCATAGAGAGGCTATTGGAGAAATGTATCAGAATTTTTCACAAATAGCTGCTAAAAATCCTAATGCATGGATAGATAAACCTTTCACGAAAGAGGAAATAATTACTGAGTCAAGCAAAAACAGGATGATAGCATATCCTTACAATAAGCTTCATTGCACAAGCTGGAATGTAAATCAGTCATCCGCTTTGATAATTTGTAGTGAAGATTTAGCTAATAAGCTTGGAATTGTTGATAATAAAAGAGTTTATCCCATCACCTCAACAGAAAATAATCATATGCTAGCAATTCAACAAAGGCCAAAACTTTATAAATCTATGGGCATGCAATATGCCGCCCAAAAAATTTTGGAAGAAATCAAAAGACTTAAAATAGAAATTGATGCTTATGACCTCTATAGCTGTTTCCCAGCTGCAGTTCGTATGTTTTTGGATGCATTAGGAATTTCTAAAAACAAAACAATATCACTAAGTGGCTCAATGGCTTTTGCAGGCGGACCTCTAAATAGCTATGTTCTTCACTCATCAATAGAAATGATTAGAAAAATAAGAAATAGAAACATTAATAATGGTTTGGTAACTGGTGTATCTGGAATGATGACTAAACAATCATTTTGTGTTTGGGGGAAAAAATCTGAAGATAAATTTTCTTTCCATGATCTAACCAACAAAGCCAAGCTGGAGGAAAAACCCTTAAAAATATTAGATGAACACCAAGGTGAAGGTGAAATAATTGGATACACCTTTTTTCATGATGAAAATAAAAAAATCAAGGCAGTTTTGTATCTAGAAGATAAAAACAAAAGAAGAAAAGTTGCATCCACAATTGATAAAGACTTTATATCTTTACTTAAAGTCAAAGAATGTGTTGGAAAGAAGGTTTTATTCAAGAAGAATCAAATTTGTGATTGGACACAATAAGCTTTTAAACTCTATGTTTGTATTTGATTTCGATTAGCAAATAAGTTATAAATTGATCATATATATTCATAAATTCTAGGGGGAAATATGAAGTTTTTTAAACTTTTTTCAGTCTTACTTTTATTACCAGTAACCTTGCTTTTTGCTCAAGATGAATCAGAGGTCGAGGAAGTTGTAGTAGTAGGTTCACAAATTAAGGGTGCAAAAATTACTGGTGCCCTTCCTGTTTCTGTTATTACCGCAGATGATATTGAAGGTTTAGCTATCGAATCTGGTGAAGAGCTATTTCAAGACTTAGCAGAGAATGGTAATAATAATTTCAATCAAACTGATTTTAGTGGTGGTTATAATGCTTCCAGAGGAGACGTTGGTTCTTTAGATTTAAGAAATATTGGAACTGGTAATACAGTTACTTTACTAAACGGAAGAAGGCTAGTTCAATCTCCAGGATATGCTACTGAATGGGTTGGTGGAAGTTTTGTTCCTGTTAGTAGTGTTAACTCAAATACAATTCCTGTCTACGGTGCTGAAAGAGTTGAAATATTGAGAGATGGTGCAGCAGCTATCTACGGCGCTGACGCAGTTTCAGGAGTAATTAATACAGTTCTTAAAAAAGATTTTGAAGGCTTGACTGTTAGATTAAGACAAAATGCTTATGACAGCTTTGAAGCCAAAGATAATAAAGTAAGCATTCAGTGGGGTAAGGATTTCAATAATGGTACAAATGTATCTATCTATTTTGATAGGTATGACAGGGAAAGAATAAGAGCTGCTGAGGATCCTAAATGGTCTAATGATGATTTGAGAGGATTGCTTCCAAGCCCAGATGAAGGAGGTTTAGGTGCATGGAATGACACAAGATGGAGAAATGGCAACATTAGATCACCTTTTGCACAATTCTATTCAGGTACTGGCTCTGATAAAAATAAAGGAAATATTCATACAATATACTTACCAACAAACTCTCGATGTGATGGTTCAAATTCATTTGTAAGCTCTACTTCAGGAAATACCTTTAGGTGGTCAAAAAATGGTTTTTACTATTTCCCAGGATATGAGGGTCTTTTGTGTATGTATGATTCAAGTTCAACAAGTGTAAGAGCAAATTATGGAGATACTTATGACAAAAGAGGTCCTTTGCTAAGAAACAACCTTGTTATGTTTGTAAATTCAGAGCTAGATAATGGTGTTGAGGCATATACTGAAATTAGTTTGTATAAGTCTGATCTAAATAGGGTTCTTTACCCAAGTGCTCATCTTGGTCTTGGTAGCTCAGCAAAAAATGGGGCAAATACACAACCTTTCTTGGTCCCTGCTTCCAACTATTGGCTTCAGCAACTAAGAAGAGGTGCTGGATCTTATAGTGCTGATGGTGGTTCTTCAATATATGATTGGACGCAAAATGCTGATAAAGATGGATCTCCAAATTATTTCCAAGAAAATGAAGCTGATTATGTATGGGTGAGATATCATCGATTTACTACACCAAGAAGCTACGATTCTGTTAGAGAAACATGGAGATTTGTTCAAGGCTTCAGAGGCAACTTTAATGAATGGGATTGGGATTCCGGTCTTGTTATCTCAAGAGGAACCTCTGAAATGGATAATCATGGGAGAGTAGACCTAACAGCATTAGATGCTGCTTTGGCTGATAGTACAGAAAATGCATATAACCCATTCTGTGCGGGAATAATGCCGTGTAATGAAGAACAAGTTTTAACATCAATATATAGGGATAACACAACTGAGTTAATGCTTGTTGACTTTAAGCTCTCAAATCCTAATGTATATTCGCTCCCAGCGGGTGATGTTGGAATGCTTGTAGGTTTAGAAGTAAGAAAGGAGTCGCATGATGATCGAAGAGACCCCAATGTTGATGGAACAATCAGGTACACTGTTCCCGTTGAGTCAGCAAATGTTGATGAAAATGGAGATCCTACAACTTTTCCATATATTTCAAATATATCAAATAGTAGTCCATCACCAAATACATTTGGAGAAAGGACAGTAAGTTCATTATTTGTAGAGCTTCTGGTTCCTATAGCTGAGAATATTTATTCTCAAATTGCTGTTAGAGCTGAAAATGCTGATGATTATGGAAGTAATGTTGTAGGAAAAGTAGCTGTAGGTTATGAGCCAACATCTTGGCTCAAACTAAGAGCATCCTCAAATACTTCTCACAAGGCTCCTAATCTCATCGCTGTAAATGAAGGTCTTGTCGTGAGAAATAATTCTCAGGATGATCCCCTTTTTACAAGAGCTCTAAAAGATTGGTATGATCAATTGAATTCTGATACAAATCTGTTAAATGATCAGGAAAGTTATCCAAACTACTCATTCCAAAGAGTTGCTCAAGGAAATGCTGACTTAGTTGCTGAGGAGTCAACAAACACTTCTCTTGGTTTAGTCTTCACTCCAACAGATAATCTAATTTTTACAGTAGATATGTGGGAAATTGCACAAGAGAATACTGTTGGATTATTTGGAGAAAGGAATCATATTCTTCTTGATACCCTTTTGAGACTGCAAGGTGGTCCAAATGAATGTAAAGGTAATCCTAATGTAGTTAGATTTGATTATGCGGACACAGCAAGTGATGATACAGAATCTATATCGTATACGGGTGCATGGGATGAAACCATTTTATGTAAAGCTGGGCTTGTTCAAAGAGTAAATGATACATACCTGAACTTAGATGATAGAACTCTAAGTGGCACAGACTATGCTCTTGAGTATTCCGTTGATACTGATTTTGGATCCTTTTCAGCTAAGTTTATGAGAGTTCAATTTGAAGAATTTAAACAAGAAGCTGGAGGTGTTCTTGCTGATATCGTTGAGGCTTCTCAACCAGGAGGTTTATTAGATGGGTTAATCACTGTAGCTGGATATGGAGACTTGTTGGGAACTTATGATAGGCGAGCTTATCCTGAAACAAAAGATTCTATGAGACTTTCATGGAAACATAAAAGATTTGATGCTTTCTTAACAGGAACAAAAGTTGGAAGCTTTACCGACGTAGGTTTTGACAATGATGTTAAGGATTCAAGTGGTAACTATGTTTGTTCAGGTACTACTGACTATGAGGGCGGAACATGCGGACAAGATTGGGTTGTTGAATCAATGTTAACGCTTAACCTAACTCTTGGTTACAAATTCAAAAATGGTGTTAGATTAAGAGGTGCAATTAGAAACCTTGAAGATGAAAGAGCGCCTTTAGCTGATGTAACTACATGGGGATATGTGGCTGATGTTCATAGTGACTATGGTAGAAGCTATTCACTAGAATTGTATAAAAAATTCTAATAATGTTTCATTAATTTAAAGGGAGCATAAAGCTCCCTTTTTTTGTCCTATAATATATTTATGGCAATCAAGAAAAGAGGATTTTGGGTAGGGATATTTCTTTTTTTAGGAATCCTTATTGTTCCACCGCCCTCTGGTTTGACACCTGACGCATGGCTTGTTGCAGCTGTGGCATTGTTAATGGTTTCTTGGTGGGCTACAGAGGCAATTCCTATTCCTGTTACTGCTTTATTACCTTTGGCCTTGTTCCCAATCTTAGGAATTACATCAATTGAAACTGCTGCTTTGCCCTATGCAAATAAAAATATTTATTTATTTTTAGGAGGTTTTTTAATTGCTTTGTCCATAGAAAGATCAGGGCTTCATAAACGTCTTGCTTTAATAATGATAAAAACAGTTGGCTCAGATGGCCCAAAGCTTATTGGAGGCTTCATGGCTGTGTCTGCTTTGATAAGTATGTGGGTTATGAATACATCAACCACATTAATGCTACTCCCAATTGGTCTCGCTATTTGCTCAGTAGTTGCAAAAACTGTGCCAAATATGTCTGACAATGATAAGAGTAATTTCGATAAAGCTTTATTACTCTCAATAGCCTATGCCGCAACTATTGGCGGGATGTCAACACTCGTTGGCACTGCTCCAAATATTGTTTTTAGCTCATTTATGCAAGAAGTTTATGGTCTAGAGATTTCTATGTTCGATTGGATGAAATTAGGAGTCCCTGTTGCTTCATGTATGCTAATTCTTGCTTGGATAATTCTTACAAAAGTTGTTTATCCTGTTAATTTTATTTCATCAGATGAAACGAAAAGCACTCTTTCAAAAATGCTCTCTGATATGGGGCCAATGTCTAAAGATGAATTTAGGGTTGGCATAGTTTTTTCAATTGCTGCTGGCTTATGGATGTTTAGAAGCTTGATTGATAATTATGTTTTAGGTCTAAGTGATGCAGGTATTGCTGTTATTGTAGCTATTGCCCTATTCATCATTCCATCAAGTGGAAGAAATGGTGAACTTTTATCCTGGAATCAATCAAGTAAACTCCCCTGGGGTCTTCTTTTACTATTTGGTGGCGGTCTTTCGCTCGGTGTTCAAATAAATGACACTGGTCTGGGTCTATGGATAGGTCAAAATTTAATTGCTTTACAGACGGTGCCGCTTATTTTTCTTGTGATGGCTGTTGCAGCATTAATTATTTTTTTAACAGAAGTTACCAGTAATGTTGCGACTACATCAACCTTCTTACCCGTTTTTGGAGCAGTTGCAGTCGCTATAGGCATTGCCCCAGAAGTACTTACAGTTCCTGTTGTCCTTGCTGCAAGCTGTGCGTTCATGCTTCCAGTAGCTACACCACCAAATGCAATAGTATATGGTGCCAATAAATTTAAAATAATTGATATGATGCGAGCAGGGTTTTTTATCAATATTGCAGGTATTTTTGTGGTTACCATCTTTGCATATTACTTTGCAAAAATAATATTTTAATGAGACATATTAAATATTTTTCTTTTATATTGTTGTTTATTTTTCAGGAGACATATACTGACGAATATCTAGATTATAAATCTCCTTTTCATTCCACCATATCATCGAGAGGGATGGTTGTTTCACAAAACATTGAATCATCTGATTTAGGATCCCAAATACTTGAATTAGGAGGAAATGCTGTGGATGCTGCTGTTGCAGTAGGTTTTTCTCTAACAACCACTCTACCAAGAGCCGGTAATGTGGGAGGTGGTGGCTTTATGCTAATCTACATAAACGAAACTCAAGAGCTTTTCTCTATTGATTACAGAAGTAAATCATCATTAAATTCAAATCTAAAGGATCTCTTTGGTTCAAAATCTTCAATTCAAATTGAAGATGATGATTATGATTTAACAAAATATGGATACAAGGCATCAGCTGTTCCAGGAACAGTATTTGGTCTATTAGAGGCGCATGAAAAATTTGGAAAACTCTCTTTAGAAGAAATCATGCAACCTGTTATAGATCAAGCCAGGAATGGAATAATTGTCTCATATGATCTTCACAATGCCATTGGTAGTTCGCTTCATCTTAAAAAAGATCCAGAATCCAAAAGTATTTATTTTCAGAACAATAAACCAATTGCAATAGGTTCAATTATGAAGAGGCCTGATTTGGCAAAAACATTCAGTGCAATCGCTAAAAAAGGTAAAAGTGGTTTTTATGAAGGATGGGTTGGTGAAAAAATTCACTCATCTATGAAAGATAATAATGGTTTTATAGATAAGAATGATTTAAAAGAATATTCATCAAAATTTAGGGATCCTATTGGTGTTAATTACAGGGGTTATAGTATTTATACCCAAGGGCCTCCATCAGGAGGTGGCATTACATTTTTGACGGCACTCAATATTCTTGAATATTACAATCTTAAAAAATACAAAAAAGATTCGTCTCTAACCTATCATCTATTAGCTGAAGCTCTAAGAAGAGGACATAACAACAGGTCTCATTATGTTGGTGATCCCGACTATTATGATGTACCTGTAACTGATCTTATTTCTAAAAACAGAGCAAAATCATTAGCTAAAAGCATTAGTTTCGATAAGGCCTCTAAAGCTTCATCAATTGAAAAGCTTAATCATACTGAAGAAAGTAGAGATACCACTCATTTCTCAATTGTAGATAGTGAAGGTAATGCAGTGTCGAATACTTATACCCTTGGTTACTCATTTGGGTCGGGAGTGACTATTCCTGGTACAGGTATCTTGATGAATAATCAGATGAGAAACTTCGCCTATAAGTATGGCGATAAATCTATAATAAGCAGAGCTGCAAGTCCTGGTAATAGATTTGAGCCAGGTAAACGACCAATGAGCACTATGCATCCAGTAATGGTATTTAATAAAAAGGGTGAGTTGACACTGATTACTGGATCACCTGGAGGCTCTCAAATACCTGCTGCAAATCTAAGAGTTGTCTCAGGAGTGATTGATTTTAATTTAAATATTGGTGATGCAACTATGCTGCCAAGAATTCATAAGGACTGGCCATATAGTGGTATTGAGTTTGAATCGATAGTAAGTGAAGACAATCTAAATATGTTGAAGAGAATTGGACATAAACTAGATTTATCAGACACAATTGGTAGCACTCAATCAATTCATATTATCAATGGTATTAATTATGGATTTTCTGACTTGAGAAGACCTAATGCAGGCGTCTCAATTGAAAATGTTAAGAAATAAAATCAATAGCTTTTTGAATTCTTGCCAGAGATACATCTTTACCAAACAATTCAAGCGTCAAACCTAGAGACGGTGAAACTGTTGATCCAACTAATGCGATTCTCATTGGTTGATTAACTTTTGGAATTGGGAGATTAAAATAGTCTCTTACATTAATAAGCACCATATCAAGTTCAGTTTCGTTCCAGTCTTCTAATTTAGAGAGCATTTCATGAGCAAAAGATAAGGTTTCATAAGATTCTTTAAGAAACTTGTTAACACCTTTTTCATCATAGCCTTCTAGCTCAAAGAAAAATGGTCTTGTTGCATTGGCAATATCTTTTAAGTTTGTTTTTGAGGTTCTCATTGCAAGAAGAATCTTATGATAGTTTGGAGCTTCCTCGTTAATACCTTCAAGCTGCACAAATGGTTTGATTGCTTCAAAAAATGCATCATCATCTAGTTTTGCTAGTTGTTGTGAGCTGACCCAACTAAATCTTTTTAGATCAAATACAGCCGCGGCTTTTTGAACATTTTGTAATTTAAATGATTTAATTAATTCATTAATAGAGAAAATCTCATTTTCAGTTGACCAACCAAGTAATGCTAAGGCATTGATTATTGTTTCTTTCGTGAATCCCATGTCTTTATAGGCATTCAGGCTGGTTGCAGCATGTCTTTTTGAAAGACGTTTTTTATCCTCTCCAAGCACTAAAGGAAGATGCGCATATTCAAGTTCAGGGTAACCTAAAGCTTTTTGGATGTGTATTTGCCTTGGGGTATTGCTAATGTGATCCTCGCCACGAATTACAGTAGTTACTCCTTGATCATAATCATCAACAACGTTGCAAAAATGATATGTTGGAGATCCATCGCTTCTTAACAATATAAGATCATCTAATTCACTATTACTAAAAGTTATTTCACCTCGTATTAGATCATTTACTATAGTTTCACCCTCAAGAGGCGTTGCTAATCTCAGCACTGTATTTTTAGATCTTTTAAGACCAAGATCTCTGCTTCGGCCATCATACATTGGCTTTTTTCCTGCTTCAGTTTGTTTTTTTCGCATTTCTTCTAATTCTTCTGGCGAACAATCACACCAGTAAGCATTACCAGAATCAATTAGTATTTGAGCAGCTTTTTGATAAATTTCAGATCTCTCAGATTGTCTTATTGGAGAAGCATCTGCAGAAATGCCTAGCCAATCTAGCCCAGTTAGAATATCTTCTTCAAACTCCTTTTTAGATCTTTCTAAATCTGTGTCCTCAATCCTAATTAAAAATTTACCACCAGATTGCTTAGAAAAAACATAATTAAATAAGGCTGTCCTCACTCCTCCTATATGAAGATTTCCGGTCGGACTTGGAGCAAATCTAGTTACCTTCATTTATGAATTCCATATTGTTTTTTTACCAATTTTTTCTTCAATTTCCTCTAGTCTTCTAGAGTGCAAGGTTTGGTCCTCTTCAGATGTAGCAAGCTTTACAATCTCAATATCATTAGATAGGTTTCCTACTTGTTTTATGTCTTTTTCTTGATCATCTGCTTCATAATTATTTGTGAAATTAATCTTACTTTGACCGCCCGTAAGATTTGAATAAACATCAGCTAGTATGTTCGCATCAAGTAAAGCTCCATGAAAACTCCTATCATAGTTGTTGATATTGAAACGTTTAGACAGAGCATCTAGAGAATTTCTTTGCCCAGGGAACTTATCTCGTGCAATTGCGAGGGTATCTTTAACATCACAAATCTCAGCTATTGAAGGATAAGTTGTTGATGCTATTTTAAATTCAGCATCTAAAAAACTAACATCAAAGTCAGCATTATGAATTACTAATGTTGACCCATCTATAAACTCTAGAAGATCTTCTGCAATCTCTGAGAAGAGAGGTTTATCTTGTAAGTCTTCATTAGATATTCCGTGGACTGCTTGAGCCTCTTTATCTATTTCTCTCTGTGGATTTACGTATACATGAAAAGTTTCAGTAGTTTTTTTTCTACCATTCATTACAACTCCACCAATCTCAATAATTCTGTGGCCTTTTTCCACGTCCAAACCAGTAGTTTCTGTATCAAGAACTATGTGCCTTTTTTCCATTTTTAAAGTTCGTCAATTCCCTTATTAGCAAGCATATCTGCTATTTCATTACCTGGATCACCTGAGTGACCTTTAACCCATTTCCATTTTATATTATGTTTATCTCTAAGTTCATCTAATTCTTTCCAAAGTTCAATGTTTTTTACCGGCTTTTTGTTTGCTCCTTTCCATTGTCTTTTTTTCCAATTATGTATCCACTCTTCTATGCCCTGAAGTACGTATTTTGAGTCCGTATAAAGAGTAATTTCAGATGGCTCTTTTATTTCTTTAAGAGCCTTAATAGCTGCGGTAAGTTCCATCTTATTATTAGTGGTAGAGACATCTCCTCCATATAATTCCTTTGATATCATTCCATATTTTAAAAGTACGCCCCAACCTCCTGGACCCGGATTACCCCTGCAAGCACCATCTGTGTAAATAATTACAGTTTTCATCTCGTTAGTTGTAAAATTTGCATGTGATTAATATTAAACCATTAAAAGCATTTTCAGATAATTATATTTGGTTGTTGGAAACTAATGAAGAAGTTTCTGTTGTTGATCCTGGTGATGCAAAACCTGTCCTTGATTACATTGATACACATAAGAAAAAATTAAAAGATATTTTTGTTACACATCATCATTTTGATCATACTGCAGGTGTTCCAGAATTAAAAAACTTAATTTCAGGATCTATTTTCGGTCCCCATAATAGTTATGAGCTTATTGATAAGAAATTATCTCAGGGAGATATTGTTTCGACTTTAGGGATAGAATTTGAAATTATTGAAGTTCCAGGACATACACTTGACCACATAGCTTTTCATAATCAAGAAAATAATATCCTTTTTTGTGGAGATACTCTTTTTGCAGGAGGATGCGGAAGAGTCTTTGAAGGCACTTTTGACCAAATGTTTAATTCTTTGAATAAGTTAAAACGTTTGCCAGAAAGCACTAAAATATACTGTGGGCACGAGTATACAAAAAGTAATTTAGTCTTTTCTGTAAAAGTCGAGCCTGAGAATGAAGATTTAGTAAAAAGAAATTCTGCAATTGATAAACTAATTTCGATGAATGGGACCTCTCTACCCTCCTCAGTCGAAGTTGAAAAAAAAACTAATCCTTTTTTAAGGTGTGATCTATTAAGTGATAATATTCAACTCATGGAAAAATTTGGATTAACTGATCCATCAGAAGAAGAAATCTTCAAATATATTCGCGAATGGAAAGACTCAGCTTAAAACATCTTACCTTTGTCTTACTTCTAACTGGTTGCCAGATCGCAGAGGTTGGCAATAATGAGTCTATTGAACTTATACCTGATCTATCTGAGCCTAATAATGAAGAAGTTTTTGAAATTGATCAAATTGTTGAAGTTGAAGAAATTGAGACTCCCACTCCAGAAATAATTAGTATCTGGGAGCTTTTAAAAAAAGAAGCATCCATAAAAGAATATGAGATTGATGATTTAACCCTTTATTACATGAATCAACATCTTAAAAATGTTGATCTTTTTGAAAACTATCTTAACAACTCATACTATTTTATTTATTACGTTATTGAAGAGCTTCAAAGAAATAACTTACCAGTTGAGCTAGCTTTCTTGCCATTTATAGAAAGTAGCTATGATCCATTTTCTATATCTTCATCAGGAGCAGTAGGTTTGTGGCAAATTATGCCCAAAACTGCTGAATTACTTGGATTAAAAGAAAATTGGTGGGTTGAAGAGAGACATAACCCCTTCAAATCAACAGATGCTGCTATCAGGTATCTTGACTATCTTTATAAAAGATTTAATAAAGATATTTACCTTGTTCTGGTTGCGTATAATGCTGGTCCAACTTTTACATCAAAAGCTATTCAAAAAAATCCAAGAAGGGCCACAAATGTCTCCTATAAAGATTTATCTCTTTCTGTTCAAACAAGAAACTATATCCCAAAATTTTTAGCTCTGATTGAACTTATTAACAATAATGAAAAATATAATATTGAGTTACCTGAAATACCCTACTTGAAGGTTGCAGATAAGATTTCTTTTGAAGAGCAGATCGAGATCTTAAACTTTAGTGATTTTCTTAATATCAAACCAGAATTACTTTATAAGTTAAATGCTGGTTATACAAAGTGGGCAACTGACCCTAATATGGTTAGCACCTTCTATATACCAGTTGAAAACAAAATAAAATATGAAACAAGTGGGCAAGAATATGTTCAAGCTCAAAAAATAAACTGGATTTCACATGATGTGTTAAAGGGTGAGAGTTTATGGGCATTGGCAAAAAAATATACAACGAAGATTGATATTATCAGACAAGTTAATCAGCTTGAATCGGATGCGCTTTCAATTAATCAAATACTGTTAATTCCTGTAGGGCAAGCATCATCAAATATCCTTATTCCTTTTGAAGCTCATGTAGTCAGCGAAGGTGACACACTTTGGAGCTTGTCAAGAAAGTTTGGTGTTTCAAGAAAAAAGATTATGGATATGAATAGTCTTGATGATGAATCTATTTTAAAAATTGGACAGGTCTTAAATATAGGAAACAAAAATATCTACAGAAATATAGAGTCAAAGAAGAGAACGATTCTATATTCTGTTAAGCAAGGCGATAACTTATCCAAAATATCAAAACTTTTCAATGTATCTATAAAAACCATAAGGCAGGATAATGATAATCTAGAGATTATTAGGCCAGGTCAAATTTTAAAGATTACTATAAAGGCTTTTTAATTATCTGAAGTCTTAGGATCGAGCGCATCTCTCAACCCATCTCCAAAAAAGTTTAATGCAAAAAGAGTAATTGTAAAAGTTAAGCCTGGATAAATGAGTAGCCAATAATGCTCTTCCATCGACTCAACGCCATATCTTATTAAAGTACCCCAACTACTCATTGGCGGCTGGATACCTAAACCTAGAAAACTCAGGAAAGCTTCCAATAACATAACTTGTGGAATTGTTAGAGTTGCATAAACCGCTATTGGCCCAAGGATGTTAGGGAGAATGTGTCTTCTAAACATTGAAAAATTGCCAACTCCCATAACTTGTGCTGCTTGAACAAACTCTTGGTTTTTTAAACCAATTACTTGTGCTCTTACAATTCTTGCCATAGTTAGCCATTCAACTGCTCCAATGGCAGCAAATAAAAGCCATATATTTCTTCCGAAAATTACCATTAAAAGGATTATAAAAATAATAAATGGGAGGCCATATAAGACATCAACTATTCTCATCATTATGGAGTCAACTCTGCCCCCAAAATAGCCAGCAACAATTCCCCAACTAACTCCAATAACAAGAGCAACTCCTGTAGCAACAAAACCAACTAGTAGAGAAATTCTAGCTCCATATAGCAACCTGCTTAACAAATCTCTGCCTAAGACATCAGTTCCCAAAAGATGCTCTGCAGAGGGAGGTGAAGCTCCAATATCTAAATTTTGATAAGAATATGAATATGGTGCAATCCATGGTGCGAACACTGCAAGTATAATAAGTACTAATATAGTAATGCCGCCAATCATTGCAGCCCTGTTTTGAGTAAGCCTTCTAAATGCGTCTTGCCAGAGAGAAGAATTCTTCATAAATTCTCTCTGGCTCTCGGATTTAATAAAAGGACAGCTAAGTCAGATAATAGATTAAAGAAAATTATCATTGCAGAAAAGAAAATTGTCGTTCCAAGAATCATTGTATAGTCTCGGTTAAAAGCTGCTTCAACATAGAATCTTCCCAGACCAGGTATTTGGAATATAGTTTCTACAACAAATGAGCCACCTAATAATCCAGCAATTGCAGGCCCCATAAAAGAAACGACTGGTAATAACCCTCCCTGCATAGCATGTCTTGTAACAATACTGAACTCACTCAATCCTTTTGCACGAGCAGTTCTAATGAAGTCTTGCCCAAGCACCTCCAGCATACCTCCTCGACTCAATCTAGCTATATATGCCGCATAAGCAAAACCTAGAGTTATTGATGGCAATAGCTTATCGCCCGCAAGAGTATCCCATCCTGAAACTGGTAAAAGTTCAAGATTGATACCAAAGACGAGAACTAATACAGGCCCCATTAAAAAAGTTGGAACACATATTCCTAACATGGCTATTGCCATTGGGAAATAATCTAAGAAAGTATTCCGCTTAAGTGCGGCTAGAACTCCAGAAAAAATACCGAGAGCAACTGCGATCATCAAAGCATAAAATGCCAATTCAAAAGTAATTGGAAGTCCTGTATAAATCATTTCAGATACTGATCTTCCAGGATATCTAAAAGAAGGACCAAAATCACCGACAACTACTCCTGACATATAATCAAAATACTGCTCATGAAGAGGCGCATCAAGATTGTAGGCAGCATTAAGATTCTTCATGACCTGAGGAGAGACAACTTTGTCAGCATCAAATGGTCCACCAGGAGCTAATCTTATAAAAAAGAATGTAAGGCTAGCAACTACAACTAAAACAGGAATCGCTATTAGTACCCTTCTTATTAAGACATTAAGCATCTATTCTTTAGTCTCGCTCTAGATAGAGAGTTTTAGGATGGTGGTGATCAAGATAATTAGGTGAATATCCTTTTACATCTGAGGAAAGTTGATACGAGCGTACATATGTATAAACAGGAATTATTGGCAATTCGTCAATAAGTATTTTCTCTGCCTCACCTAGAAGTCGATATCTCTCATCTTGATCTGTAGTAGCATTAGCTCTTCCAACTAACTCATCAAAATCCAAATTACTCCAACCAGTTCTATTATTACCTCGTCCAGTTCTCATAATATCTAAAAAGGTATTTGGATCTTCATAATCTCCAATCCACCCAGCTCTAGAAATCTGATAATCCATTGAATTTTGTCTGCTTAAGTAAACCTTCCAATCCATATTTTCAAGCTCTACACTGATTCCAAGGTTTTGTTGCCACATTTGTTGAATTGTTAAAGCAATTTTTCTGTGATCTTCAGATGTATTATAAAGAATTTGAAGGACTGGAAAGTCTTCAGTGCTCTCATACCCAGCTTCTGCAAGTAATTGACGAGCAAGCTCTGGATCGTAAGGAATTTCAGTATTAGGATTATATCCAGCTGCTCCAGGAGGGGTGAATGAGTAAGCAGGAATCTGACCACACTGAGTAACTTTTTCCGTTAGCTTTTCTCTATCAATTGCATAAGTAAGAGCTTTTCTTACCTTGACGTTATCCAGAGGTTTAACGTTCACATTTGCTCGGTAATAGTAAGTTCCCATATACGGATCGATTCTCAGATTAGGATTACCCTCCTCTCTCCAGGCACCACACTTCTGAGAAGGAACCGTTGAAGTCAAGTGAAGTTGTCCAGCTCTAAACATTCTTTCTTCTGTGTTGATGTCTGAAACAGGATAAAAATGCATTTGATTCAGTTTGACTTTGTCAGCATCCCAGTAGAGAGGATTCTTTTCAACGATAATCTTCTTATTTAATTCCCATGATTTGAGATTCATTGGTCCATTACAAACAAAATTACCTGGTCTGGTCCACAAACCTTGCCTGTCATCAATTTCACCAAACTCTAAAACAGTATCTTTATGAACTGGCCAAGTTGAATAGTGACTGAGAAGTCCCAGAAAAAAAGGAGTTGGATTATTCAACTTCACTTGCAAAGTCTTTTTGTCTAAAGCCTTAACTCCAACTTCAGAGAAATCTGTAATTACACCAGTATTGAAATCTTCAGCACCCACTACGTAGTAAAGCATATCTGGATATTGAGAGCCCAGGCTTGGTGTAAGGACTCTCATCCATGACCAAACCATATCATCTGCTACAAAATCATCACCATTAGACCACTTTGCATCTTTTCTAATATTAAAAATATATGTTTTTCCATCTTCACTTATTTCCCAACTCTCAGCCATGCCGGGAAGATTTGCTCCACCCTCAGGATTAGAAATGGTGAGTCCCTCACACATTGTTATAAGAAGGTGATGTTCAGGCACACCAGTCACAATATGTGGATCAAGCCCTTGAGGCTCGGAGCCATTACCAATATGCATCACCTGATCAATCAAACCCTGATCGACAGGAGAAACAGATGAACCACAGCTATACAAAATAGCTACCAAGAATATAGATATAGTTTTTTTCATAGTATTTTAAATATTTAAGTTTTTAATATTATCTCTTATTTTTTTATTTAATTCTTTTTCGAGGATTAGATTAAGTTTAACGAGAGAGGTGCTTGAAGAAAATTCTTCATATTCAGGCAATATTGACTCAATGAATTCTTCAGTCGGATCATTAATATTTATTACTTTAAAAATATAAACATCCGAATTGAAGGATTTCTTACTATTAACTAGACTCATTTTTGATGAAAAAATATCACTTAGAACATCAGAAGGAAAAAGTGTTGATGATCTTTTTATAGAAATAAAGTTATCCCTGATGACGCTTTTGTTTTCAAGGACAAATGTTTCATCATTCATGCCGAGTATTAAGTCTCTTTCAAGATCGATAACATCAATTGATGCCTGATCTTCTCGAACACGGTTGAAAACCTCATCAGAGACATCACTGAAAGATTGAACAGAGGGCTCAGTTATGTCATAAACAGATGCAACTATCAACTCATTATCAAGTTCAAGAAACTCAGCAAAATCACTCGAAGCATCTATACCAAATAGAAAATCTCTGGTGGTAGGATCATCAAAGATTTTTTGGTCACTATATCCTGCTAAGTCCGATATAAAGAATTCTTGATTAACTGTATTGGAAATTGCTTCTACAGAGAGACCACTTAATAAAAGATCTTCAATACTATCTCTCATATCCAGCATAAGTGCATATGATTCTGCTTCAATCAATTCATCAATAAATTCATCCTTCATATCCTCCAAGGATTTGGGTGTCTCTTTATTTTCTTCAGTAAATTTTATAATGTGGAAAGTATCGTCAAGCTCTATTATGTCTGAGACTTGGCCAATATTCATTGTATCGAGCGCTTCCTCAAACTCTGCTGGAAAACTATCACCACTTGAGAACCCCAAATCTCCATCTAAATCAACTGAAATAAGATCTTCACTGAATTGCTTTACAGCATCTTTAAAAGTTATTTCAGAATTTGATCTTTCCTTAATATCTGTAATATTTTTAAAGGCCTGATCCCTAGTTTCATAATTAGATACATCTATCATTATGTGAGAAATTCTTCTTTCTGCTAAAGCATTTATTCTTTCTATATAGTCTCCATATTCAGCCTCAATAAACCCTTCAGGAACTTCTATTGAATCTTTAAACTGATCTTGGGAAACTTTAATAATAGAAAAGGATCTTTTTTCTTCATCCATAAAAAGAAGTTTATTATTTTCATAAAAATCGAGAGCATTTTCTAAACTGGGATTTATATTTTCTTTCAAAGAATTAAAGTCGATCTTAAAAAACTCAATATCACGCTCCTGCTCAATAAGTCTAATTAACTTTCTTTGTTCTGATTTGATTTGAAAGTTTGATTGTGATATCGCCGACAGAAAATCATTTACAAGTGCACCATTTTGAACATTTTCTATATATTCATTTGGAAGTATGCCATTTGCTCTAATAGTTGCCTCAAAAATATCTTGATCAAACGTCCCATCAACTTGAAAAGAAGGCTCGGACATAATCAGTCTTTTTGCATCATCTTCGGTGACTGACAGATTCATTTGTTTTGCTTGATACAGTAATGACTTTTGACTGACTATTTCATTTCTTACAAGATTATTTAACAAACCATCTTCAAGGGTATCAACACTAAATTCCTCGCCATAAATATTTTGAAGTCTGGTGGTTACTGAATTCAAGGCTATATTCACGTCAAAGGCTGAAACTGTAAGCCCGTTAACTTTCCCAAAATTTGTGAAAACAGTCCCAAATGAGCTAGATCCAAAGAAAACAAATGGAATAGCTAGGAGGATACCAATGATTGCCAGCCTTCTTCCTGATAAAAATGATCTTAATGCATCCATGAACGTGATTATTATAATAAAAAAAAGGGTGCATAATAAGCACCCTTATTAATTTTTTTAGGGACTAATTAGCCGTGCTTAACTTTGTCCTTAAGAGCTTTACCAGCTTTGAAACCAGGAACCTTTGATGCAGCAATTTGCATTGTAGCTCCAGTTTGTGGGTTTCTTCCCATTCTAGCTGCTCTGTGTCTTACGGAAAATGTTCCGAATCCTACTAAAGAAACAGAGTCACCATGCCCTAAAGCATCTCCGACTGAGCCAAGAACAGCATCAACAGCTCTCCCCGCTTCTGCTTTTGTCATATCTGCTCTAGAAGCAACTGCGTCTACTAAATCTGATTTATTCATTTGATCTCCTCTAAATTGAAAAATTTACTCTCCTATGAAAAGCCAGAAACCCACAAAAGTCAAGTATTTACAGGGTTTTTTTGGTGGCTGAGAATTAGTGTTTGCTTAAGTTTTTTGAAGATTTCTTTGCTCTTGATTTAAAGCTAGAGGATTTATTAATTGCCTTTGGTTGAGATTCAAGAGAATGCAAAATGACTTCATCAATCCATTCGACTGGAACAATTTCAAGCTTATCGGTAATTACATTTGGGATCTCTTTTAAATCAGCCTCATTATCCAATGGAATAATAACTTTTTTGATGCCGCCTCTTTTTGCGGCTAGTAGTTTTTCTTTTAAACCACCAATCTTTAATACTTGCCCTCTTAGAGTAATTTCACCAGTCATTGCAACATCTGATCTAACAGGTATTTCAGTGAAAGCTGATATTAATGCCGTTGTCATGCCTACTCCGGCACTTGGACCATCTTTAGGTGTTGCACCTTCAGGTACATGAATATGTGTATCAAATTTTTCATAAAAATCTTTCTTTATGCCTAGAGAGTCTGATCTTGATCTAACAACTGTTAAAGCTGCCTGGATGGACTCCTGCATGACATCTCCAAGAGATCCTGTTTTAATTGTTTTTCCTTTACCAGAAACCTTGGAAGCTTCAATAGTTAAAAGCTCTCCACCAACCTCTGTCCATGCAAGACCACAAACTTGACCAACAGTATTAGAAGATTCGGCCTCACCAAATTTGAACTTTCTAACACCAGAATAATCTTCAAGATTCTTAGAATCAATCTTTGTAGCGGTTTTTCTTTTTGAAAGAAGTCTCTCTTTTACAACCTTTCTTAGAATTTTAGAAATTTGTCTCTCCAGACCTCTAACACCGGCTTCTCTTGTGTAGTATCTTATTAGATCAAGCAAAACATTTTTATCAAGTTTTAATTCATCCGTTTCTAAACCATTTCTCTCTTGTTGTTTTGGGAGAAGATAATTTTGAGCAATTTGAAGCTTTTCATCTTCAATGTATCCAGGTATTCGAATAATCTCCATTCTGTCTAGAAGCGGTCCTGGAATGTTTAAGCTATTGGCAGTACAAACAAACATTACCTCAGACAGATCATAATCCACTTCTAGGTAATGATCACTAAAGGATGTATTTTGTTCTGGATCTAAAACTTCCAATAATGCAGATGCTGGATCACCTCTATGGTCCATACCAATTTTATCCACTTCATCTAAGAGGAAAAGTGGGTTTTTAACACCAACCTTCGTTAGCTTTTGTATTATCTTTCCAGGCATAGAACCAATATATGTTCTTCGATGACCCCTGATTTCAGCCTCATCTCTAACGCCACCTAATGACATTCTAATGAATTTTCGATTAGTAGCTCTTGCAATAGATTCGCCCAATGATGTTTTTCCAACTCCCGGAGGTCCAACAAGGCAAAGAACAGGTGCTTTTAAATTCTTCACTCTTTTTTGCACTGCCAAATACTCTAAGATTCTATCCTTTACTTCCTCCAATCCGTAATGATCATTATTCAGAGTTTTGAGAGCAGCCCTAATATCAGATTTTACTTTACCTCTTTTTTTCCAGGGGACATCTATTAAACATTCCAAATATGATCTTATTACAGAAGCTTCAGCAGAGGTTGGCGACATCATTTTAAATTTAGAAAATTCGCTTTTTGCTTTTTTAAGAGCCTCTTTAGACATACCTGAGCTCTCAATCTTGTTTTTTAATATTTCAAACTCATCGCCCTCTTCGCCCATTTCTCCAAGCTCTTTTTGAGCAGCTTTGATCTTTTCGTTTAGGTAATATTCTCTTTGAGATTTTTCCATTTGTTTCTTTACTCTAGATCTAATTCTCTTTTCAACATCTATTACATCTAACTGTGATTCAATGAAAGTAAGGATACTTTCAGATCGTTTTTGTAGGTCAAAAATTTCAAGAATCTCCTGTTTTTTCGAAGTATTGATATTCAAGTGATTAACAATATTATCAATTAGCTTTGATAGGTCGTCTATAGCATCAATAGTTGAGAGAATTTCAGGAGGTATTTTTTTTGTTGATGAGACATAATCATTAAATTTTGTCTTTATAAATTTAACTAAATTCATTGAATCAGAGACTTTAATAACATCATCATCAATCTCAGTTACAGAAGCCTTAGTAAGGCCTTTAGAATCAGAAATCTTTTCAATTTGGCATCGTTTTGAACCTTCAATTAAAACCTTCATTGTTCCATCAGGTAACTTAATCAATTGAAGTAAGTTACTAACAGTTCCAAATTTATAAATATCATCGAAAGACGGATCCTCGTTTGTAGCGTCTTTTTGAGCAACTAAAACAAGCTTTTTGTCTGAAGCCATTGATGAATTTAGTGCTTCAATGGATTTGGATCTTCCAACAAACAAAGTAGTAACGATTCCGGGAAAGACAACTACATCTCGCAAAGGGATAATAGGATATTCTTTTTTAATACTAACCATTACTTTTATTTAAGGACTATCGGACAATAATCAATTATCTCGCAGACGATTTCTTTTTAGGCGTTTTAAATACTTTTATAGGCTCTGACCCGTTGTCTGCCGAATTTTCATCGATTATTACTTTTTCAAGATTTTCATTTGGCAATTCAAACATAACATCCATAAGGATGTCCTCAAGTATCGATCGCAAGCCCCTCGCGCCAGTTTTTCTAGCTATTGCCCTCTTTGCGATGCTTTTTAAGGCTTCTTCTCTAAAACTAAGATCAACAGAATCAATTTCAAAAAGATACTTATATTGATTTACAAGGGCATTTTTTGGCTCCTGTAAAATGCGAACTAATGCATCTTCATCAAGCTCATGAAGAGTGCTAATTACTGGTAGCCTTCCAACGAATTCAGGTATCAGCCCAAATCTTACTAAATCTTCTGGTTCAACATTTTCAATATTAATTTTAACCACTTCTTTATCATCAGCTGGTTTTAATTCAGCAGAAAATCCAATTCCAGTTTTATCTGTTCTGTCTCTGATAACTTTATCAAGTCCAGAAAAAGCACCACCACAAATAAATAAAATATTGGAAGTATCAACTTGAATAAATTCCTGCTGTGGATGTTTTCTTCCACCTTGAGGAGGTATTGAAGCAACTGTGCCTTCAATTAATTTCAAAAGAGCTTGTTGAACTCCCTCACCTGAGACATCTCTAGTTATGGATGGATTATCAGTTTTTCTTGCAATCTTATCAATTTCGTCAATGTAAACTATTCCAAGCTGAGCTTTTTCAGGATCATAATCACATTTTTGCAAGAGTTTTTGGATTATATTTTCAACGTCTTCTCCAACATAGCCAGCCTCAGTCAAAGTTGTAGCATCAGCAATTGTAAAAGGAACATTTAAAATCTTTGCAAGTGTTTGAGCTAAAAGTGTTTTACCACTTCCGGTTGGCCCCAATAACAATACATTGCTTTTTTGAAGTTCGACATCTTCAGTTTTTGAGTTTCGAAGCCTTTTGTAATGATTATAAACAGCTACTGAGAGTACTTTTTTTGCTTTGTCCTGACCAATTACATAGTCATCAAGTTTCTGATAAATTTCCAGTGGCGACAACAGAGTATGCTCAGAGTCTGATTCCTCATGCTTCAGTTCTTCTTCCATAATGTCGTTACATAAATCAACACACTCATTACATATGTAAACACTTGGGCCAGCTATTAGCTTTTTAACTTCATCTTGATTCTTCCCACAAAATGAGCAGTGCAATTTTTTTTGATCTTTTGAATCAGTCATTATTTTCGCTCTTGTAAGATATCATCAATAATCCCATATTTTTTGGCTTCCTCAGCATTTAAGAAATTATCTCTATCAGTATCTTTTTCAACTGTTTTTAGATTTTTTCCTGTGTGCGTTGATAGAATCTCATTAACTTTTTTCTTCATGAGTAATATTTCCTGGGCATGAATTTCTATATCTGAGGCTTGACCTTGGAATCCACCAAGAGGTTGGTGAATCATTATTCTTGAGTTTGGCAAAGCAAACCTTTTTCCTTTTTCACCACCCGCCAAAAGCAGGGCCCCCATTGAGGCAGCCTGACCAATACATAAAGTCGATATTGAAGGTGATACAAATTGCATAGTGTCATAGATTGCTAATCCTGAAGATATTACGCCACCGGGCGAATTAATATAAATATTGATATCTTTCTTAGGATTTTCAGATTCTAAAAATAATAGTTGAGCAACTACAAGATTAGATATTTGGTCATTTATAGGTCCAGAGAGAAAAATAACCCTTTCCTTTAAGAGCCTTGAGTAAATATCAAAAGCACGCTCTCCTCTTGCGGTTTGCTCAACCACCATAGGAATTAATGTTGAGTTATGTTCTTTCATTAATACTTTGATAAATCATTAAAATTAATAACCTTCTCTTTTGATTTAAGATCATTATCTAATTTTTCAACCAACTGATTTTCTAGAACTATCATTCTATATTGATCTAACTGTTTAGGTTGATTATATACCCAAGTTTCGAATTGTTTTGGATCTTTATATCTTTTAGCTTCATCTTCTACAAATTTCTTGAGGTCATCTTGATTCACTTTTAAATTATAATGATTGAGTAAAGCAGTAAATAATAGATCAAGTTTAACTCTCTTTTCAGCATTCTCTGTGAAAGTATCAAGAGGAAAAAGTTCATTATCGCTCTCATCTTCAGGATTTCTTCCAATTCTTGAAAGTGCTTCATTTCTCATTAGCTCAGATTGTTCAGTAACGGTGCATTTTGGTACTGAAAATTTATTAATCTTTAGAAGGAGCTCATACATTGAGTCTTTCGTAAGAGTTTTTTCCTGAGTAATAGATTCATTTTCCATTCTTTTCTTTATTTCATCACGAAATTCGTTTTCATTTTTGACTTCCATAGCAAGTTTTTCATAAAGATCTTTATCAATTTTTGACGGTACATTTTCTTGAACTTCTTTCAGATAAACTTTAAAAACCGCCTCCTTACCTGCAAGATCATTTTTAAAGTAGTCATTGGGGAAACTTGTTTTAATTTCAAAATTGGAATCTGTTTTTTTATCGACAAGTTGATCCTCAAAGCCTGGAATCATAGATTTAGAGCCTAAAACTAGTTTAAAATCTTTGGCAGTGTTCCCATCAAAAGCTTCGCCATCAATGGTACCCTCAAAGTCAACAATCACTTGATCATTTTCAGCTGAATTTCTATCAACTTTTTTCCAATCTCCGTACCTATCAAGGATATCCTGGATTGCATCATCAATATCCACATCAAGAATATTGATTTTGTGTCTTTCAAAAGCCTTCCAACTACTTACCTTTGGTTTAATATCTGGGAAGACCTCAAATACAGCTTTATATTTTATCCCTTTATCAGGATTATCTTCCAACATAGATATAGTTGGAGTATTTGCTGGTCTTATCTTCTTTTCAGCAATTTCTTTAGGATATGAATCTTGAATAAGATCATTTAAGACTTCTGCATGTAACGATCCACCATATCTTTGCTCAAGAACATCATTTGGAACTTTACCTTTCCTAAATCCATCAAGTTTTACATTTTTTTTAAGATTTGAAATCTTTGAATTAAATTTAGATGTATATATATCTTTCTCAATAGATACCGTGAGGCTTCTCTCTAGATCTTTAAGTTTTTTTAAACTGCTTGTCATTTAATTTCCTATTTTAATGGGGCGAGCGATGGGGTTCGAACCCACGGCCTCCGGAGCCACAATCCAGCGCTCTAACCAACTGAGCTACGCCCGCCGCGAACTAAGTATTATAATGATACATTACTAAAAAAATAGTAAAATTTGTAAGGGAGGACAAATTAAATGGCTCATAAAAGTTCAAATTATTCATTTTGGGAAAGTACAAGTTCGATTGTAGACGAAGCATTATCACACACAAAGATTCCAACTAATTTAGCAGATCAAATAAAAACATGTAACTCTACTTATACTGTTAGGTTTGGGGTTCAGCTAGACAAAAAGATTCATAATTTTATTGGATGGAGATCAGTTCACTCTGACCATATAATGCCTGCCAAGGGAGGAATTAGGTACTCGATAGACTCAAACCAGGATGAGGTTGAATCAATGGCAGCTTTAATGAGTTATAAATGTGCAATTGTGGATGTCCCATTTTCTGGATCAAAAGGAGCATTAAGAATTGATCCAAAAAAATATGAAAGAAAACATTTGGCGAGAATTACAAGAAGATTTGCACAAGAGCTTATTAAAAGAGACTTAATCTGTCCGAGTCAAAATGTACCTGCACCAGATTTAGGAACCTCTGAAAGAGAGATGGCATGGATTGCTGATGAATATCAAAAGCTGCATCCGAATGATATTAATGGTAAAGCTTGCGTCACTGGAAAGCCATTATATAAAAAAGGAATAGCTGGAAGGAATGAGGCGACAGGAAAAGGAGTTCAATTTGGTTTGAGAGAGTTATTCCAAGATAAAAAACTTCTAGATGCTAAGAAAATTGAAACGGGGCTCGAAGGAAAAACAGTTATTGTCCAAGGGCTTGGAAAAGTTGGGTACCATGCTGCTGAATGTTTGTCTTCTGAAGATGGGTGCAAAATAATCTCCATTATTGAAAGAGAAGGAACAATTTTTAATGCAGATGGGCTTCCTGTAAAAAAAGTTAAGAAGTGGCTTGCTGATGGTAAAAGTTTAAAAAGATGCCCTTATGGAAAATTCTCAAATGATTCAGCAAGAGAGCTTGAAAGAGAGTGTGATATTTTGCTTCCAGCTGCAGTTGAAAATGTCATTAACAAAGATAATGCTAAAAATATAAAAGCCAAAGTAGTTGCTGAAGCTGCAAATGGCCCTGTAACTTTTAAGGGTGATAAGATTTTAAATAAGAAAGGTGTCTTAGTTATCCCAGATGTATACCTTAATGCTGGTGGTGTTGTTGTAAGCTACTTTGAGTGGGTAAGAAATATATCTCAAATGAGATTTGGCAGATTAGAGAAAAGACGAGATAGTGCTCAAATTGATCAATTAATTAAGATTGTTGAGAAAATGACTTCTCAAAAAATGTCTAAAGTAGATAAATCAAAATTGTTTGATGGTGTCGATGAAATTGATTTAATTAGGTCAGGGCTCAATGACATGATGGTAGACGCATATCAAAATATCAGAGGAAATATGCTCAGAAGTAAATTACCTAATTTAAAAGTAGCAGCTTTTAAACTTGCCCTTGAAAAGATTGCTGGCGCTTATGATACGATCGCTCTATAGGGCTAAATTTGTTTATAAATATTGTAATTATGGAAAATAAACAGGATCTGATCCTAATTCCCATTCATCATACTTGAGCATTATTTTTTTAAAATCTTCTGAATCTAGATAATTTTTTAAAATCTTTTTAATTTTATTAATCTGTCGAAGCGAATCAAACCATTCTGGATTTGCAATTCTAAACTGACGTATGAAGGGCAAAATAGAAATATCTAGTTTGCTTAATTTTCCTCCAAATATCCATTTATTTTCAGAGGCAATGGCCTCAAGATGAATCAGTATTTTTAAACATTCAGCTTTATGAAGATCTGAGTCTACATTCTTATATCTTGTTGCATATTTGTATCTATCTAAATGATACTTAAAATCATCATCAAATTTTTTAATTAGAGACTCTGTTAAATCTCTTTGATCTGAATTCAGAGTATTGCTAAAAATATTGCTACTCTTTATAACCCAATTCACAATATCAATACTTTCATCAATCACTTTATCTTCAAGAATAAGAATCGGTACGGTTCCTTTTGGAGATACCTCCAACATATGATCTGGCTTATTGCTCAACCTCACTTCTCTAATTTCACATTTGATTTCAGCAAGTCTCAAAGCCATTCTTGCTCTCATGGCATAGGGACATCGTTTAAATGAATATAAGATTGGATAAGTCACAATTCTAATTAAAAACTTCTTCTTTTGGGCCGATATGCTTCTGATTTCTTTGTTTCGCCAAATCAATCTGTTTTTGTCTGCTCATATATCTTGATTTTTGTTCATCAGATGTTTGATCAAAGCAATTTGAGCATGAAACACCTTTCATATATTTTGAGGATGTTTTATCTCGTTCGCTAATGGGCATCCTGCATCCATGACACATATCATAATCTCCTGCAGAAAGATCATGTTTAACAGAAACTCTCTCATCAAAAACAAAGCATTCACCATCCCAAAGTGATTTATCTTTTGGAACAGATTCAAAGTATTTTAAAATACCGCCTTTAAGGTGATAAACCTTTTCAAATCCTTTATCTTTCATAAATGATGTGGCTTTTTCGCACCTAATACCTCCGGTACAAAACATTGCAACTTTTTTGTTTTTTTTATCTTTTTCAGAAAAATCCTGCGCCTTGAGCCACTTTGGAAATTCTCTGAACTTTTGAGTCATCGGATTAATTGAACCTCGAAAAGTTCCAATGGAATACTCATAGTCATTTCTAGTATCTATCAGAAGAATATCTTCCTCCTCAATAAGGGAATTCCAATCCTCAGGCTTTACATATTTACCAACTGTTTTCGTAGGATCGATTGATTTATCGCCTATAGTTACTATTTCCTCCTTTAACTTTATTTTTAATCTTATAAAAGGATTCTTAGTTGATTTTGAAAACTTGATATCTATGTCTTCAAAACCTATAAGATTTTTAACACAAATTATGGCTTTTCTGAGGTTGCCTTCATTTTTAGCAGCAATGGTGCCATTAATGCCTTCATTTCCAACTAAAATTGTTCCATATATAGAAAGCTCTTTTAGGGCTTGCTTTAGATAATTCTGAACTTGTAAAGGATTATCTATAGATGAAAATTTATATAAAGCAGCTACTTTGAACATCCTTAAATTAAAGCAAAAAATGGCGCGCCTGGGAAGATTCGA
>TARA_B100001057_G_scaffold225211_1_pt1 | contig 33109 bp, 35 predicted proteins | sample TARA_B100001057 | Tara Oceans TARA_B100001057 (sample SAMEA2621839) | marine metagenome | biome: marine biome (ENVO:00000447); feature: surface water layer (ENVO:00002042); material: "saline water (ENVO:00002010), including plankton (ENVO:xxxxxxxx)" | depth 5 m | reverse complement strand
TTCGTTTCGCCAGCGATCACTGTGAGGATTTGGTCGGCATTGCCGGGTGGCCTTGGAGGGCCGCTCCTTTGAGGCACTCTTAGTCGCCCAGGACCGGCACAGCTATCAACTCTTTATGAATGAGAGCGTCAACCCTTTAGCAGGCAGTTCTTTTTCCAAGTTGGGCCCGCTGGACGTGCGCGTGCGGATTGCCGGCGATGCAAATCCCGAGGATTTTCGCTGGGTTGCACTGCGGGTCGCCTCGGTAGATTTGTTGCAGGGATCGAATCAGCAACATGCACTGTTTTTTTTCAGTCTGATGGATATTCTCCACCGCGAGCAGGAGGAAGAGAGAATACTCAGGCAGCGGAACTTTGACGCCCTGACAGGACTACCCAGTCGTTACAACATCATGTCGACGGTGGAAAAGCATATCGAGTTGAGCGATGAAGGGTCGCCATTCGTCTTCGTGTTTTTCGACTTGGATCGATTCAAAACGGTCAACGACGCCCTCGGCCATCGCATCGGCGACGAATTGCTCTCGTCTATCTGTCAGCGATTGAATCGGTGGCTGGACAGTGCCCATGTCTTTGCGCGTTTTGGTGGTGATGAGTTCATCCTATTTTTACCCTCGGTGAGGGATCTCGACGAAGCGCAAACGCTGTGTTTGCGAGCACTGGACTTGATGCGTGAACCCATCGATGTCGCAGGTTACACCCTGTCTTGTGGCGCAAGCTTTGGTTTGGCGCGATACCCAGACCATGGCACCACCATCGATGCGCTCATCCAGGCGGCAGATACCGCCATGTATCACACGAAAAGCTTGGGTACGGGTGGCTGCGCCGTATTCGATGAGTCCATGAATGCGGAGCGTTTTTCACAAATCGAGTTAGAACAGGAAATGCGCGAAGCGCTGGCGCAGCACGCTTTTCTGGCTTTTTATCAGCCTTGCGTTGACTTGGTTAGCGGCGAGATCGTGGCAGTAGAGGCATTAGCGCGATGGCAGCACAAGCGTCGGGGGCTGCTAAACCCCCACGACTTTTTGGCTTTGGCCAATCAGGCGGGCTTGGTGGCAGAGATCGATGCGCAGGCGCAAAAGTCAGCGCTGCAACAAGCGGCAGTATGGCGAGCGGCGGGATTTGATCTACTGCTGTCGATCAACTGTTCCTCAGCGCAAATTGAGCGCACAGACTTCTTGCCAAATTTTGAGTCCATGTGCGCCGAGGCTGGTTATCCGCTCGAGCGGCTGCAGCTTGAAATTACTGAACAAACACTGGTCCAGCAGGTGCAGCTGGCTGCTTCAAATATCCAAAGTCTGTGCGCTAAGGGCGTCCGGGTGGCCATTGATGATTTTGGCATGGGGTACTCGTCGCTTTCCTATCTGCGTCAGTTTCCTGTCGACGTGGTAAAAATCGACCGTACCTTTATTCAAGACATACAGACCCTGGCTCAGGCGCGAGTTGGCGTAAGTCTAGCCGATGCCATAATCGCCATGGCGAAGAGCCTCGGACTGGCACTGATCGCTGAAGCGGTCGAATACTCGGCACAGATCAGCTACCTGCGCCAGCAAGCCTGCGATATGGCTCAAGGTTATTTGTTCAGCGAACCCTGCGACACGGCGCAAATGCAGCTTCTGTTGGATCAGCAGGGTTTCGCGGACTTGTTAGAGGCAGCCCCGCCAATCGAAAAGGTTTAGCGCTTCGACTTTTTCTGTTGTCGTGCTTGCAAAAATAAATCGAAGTTGTTGGAGTTTTGGCGAGTTTCTAAAGCACCTGCGTGGCGATAGCCGTATAGTAACGCTGCCTAATTTTCATGGAACAGTTGGTGAAAGGATTTACGACCAAAATCGTGCACAGCGATCGGCAAGACGCGATCGAGCACGGGTCATTACATAAACCGGTACATGCCAACGTGGCCTACGGCTACGAGGATGCCCGCGATCTGGCGGCTGTATTCCAAGGCGAAAAAAGCGGCTATAGCTACGGCCGACAGGTAAATCCAACGGTTACGGCGCTGGAGTCGAAAATCACCACAATGGAAGATGGTGTCGCTAGCGTCTGTTTCGGCACCGGCATGGCAGCCATCGGCACCACTCTGTTTTCGCTGCTGCGCTCCGGCGATCATATGGTTTCCAGCGCCTTTCTCTTTGGTAACACCAACAGCTTGTTCAATACCTTTGGCAAGATGGGCATCGACGTCAGTTTTGTTGACGCGACATCGGTCGATGCTGTGGCCGAAGCGGTTACCGAAAGCACGCGCCTGGTTTTCGTTGAAACCATCGCCAATCCACGAACACAAATTGCCGACCTGCAACAGATCGGTGAATTTTGCGCCCAGCGCGGCCTGGTTTACGTGGTCGACAACACCATGACCTCGCCCTACTTGTTCCAGCCGAAATCTGTTGGCGCCAGCTTGGTCATCAACAGCCTAACTAAGTACGTAGGTGGTCACGGCAACGTGCTCGGCGGTGCGGTGACAGAAACTGGCCGTTACGATTGGTCGAGTTTCCCCAATATTTATCCTGAGTATCAGCGCAGCGAGCCGGCCAAGTGGGGTATAACCCAAATTCGCAAGAAAGGCCTGCGCGATCTCGGCGCTAGCCTGGGGCCAGAGGCCGCTCATCGTGTTGCCATAGGCGCAGAAACCTTGGCTTTGCGCGTGCAGCGTCAGAGTGAAAACGCCATGGCCATGTGCGAGTTTTTGCATGCACACCCTAAAATCAAGAAAGTCTATTATCCGGGCCTTGCCGAGCACCCGCAGCATGCCAGGGCGGGTGAGCTTTTTCGCGCCTTTGGCGGCTTGCTCAGCTTTGAACTGCAAAGTCATGTAGATCTCTGGGAGTTTCTAAACCGTCTGCAAGTGATCGTGAAATCCAGCAATCTCGGCGACAATCGCACGCTGGCGATACCTGTCGCCCACACCATCTATTTCGAGATGGGACCAGAGCGGCGTGCTCGCATGGGGATTGATGATTCGCTGATCAGAATTTCCAGCGGCATAGAGGATAACGAGGATTTGTTGGCGGATATTTCCGCGGCATTTGATTAGGAGGGGCAATGAGTCGTTTAGCAGAAAAAGTTGCAGTAATTACCGGTGGCGCCGGTGGCATTGGCATTGCGACGGGAAAACGTTTTTCCAGTGAGGGCGCGCGAGTGTTGCTGGTAGATCTCGATGAAAAGGCGCTGGCAGATGCCTGCGCCGAAATTGGCGGCAATGCCGTGAGCTATCTAGTGGCTGACGTGACCCAAGCCGACGATAACGCGCGCATGGTGGAAACTGCGACCGAGCGCTACGGTGGCGTCGATATCTTTTTGGCCAACGCGGGCATCGAGGGCGATGTGACGTCGCTACTCGATTACGACGAGTCGCGCTTCGACCAAGTCATGGCGGTGAACGTAAAGGGCCCATTCCTCGGGCTGCGCGCTGCGGTCCCTGCCATGCGCCTGCGCGGTGGTGGTAGCATTATCATCACGTCGAGTATTGCTGGCGTGCGCGGCGCTCCGTCGCTCGCACCCTATGCCACCAGTAAACACGCTGTGATTGGTTTAATGAGGTCGGCAGCAAAGGAGTTTGCTGCCGAAGGGATCCGGGTGAATACGGTGAATCCATCGCCGGTCCATACACGCATGATGCGCTCGATTGAGGAGGGCATTCGGCCTGATGATCCAGAGGCAGCACAGCAATTAATGGCGGCCAATATTCCCATGCAGCGCTACGCTGAAGCGGAAGACATCGCCAATATCATGCTGTTTCTTGCTAGCGATGAAAGTCGCTTCATGACCGGCGCAACGTATTTTGCAGACGGCGGCAATACGGCTTAAAGTTTTGCCCTTTCTTTGCGCCGCAACGTCAGCAACCCGGTGCTCTTGGGCAACTGAAAAGACAAAAAGACTGAGAGGAAGAGATTGATGGCCGAGGCCTTACTTGCGACCAATTTAAATCTACCCAACAAGCGCACCGGCAAGGTACGCGATTTATACGATGTAACGCTGGGTTCCGGCGATGAGGCGCTGCTGATCATCGCCACCGACCGCATCAGCGCCTTTGATGTTGTGATGCAAAACGGCCTGCCTGGTAAAGGTGTGGTGCTGACGCAAATCTCCAAGTTTTGGTTCGACCACTTTACGAGTGAGATCAACCATCACTTAATCAGTACCGATGTCGCCGATGTGCCCGGGCTTACCGATGCCGAGCGCGGGCAGCTAACGGGTCGCATCATGCTGTGCCGTAAAACCGAAGTTGTACCTATCGAGTGCATTGCGCGTGGCTACATCACCGGCAGTGGCTGGAAGGACTATCAAAACAGTGGCGCGGTATGCGGTATTGAGCTGCCAGCCGGTCTGCGTAATTCCGATCGCTTGGCCGAGCCACTGTTCACGCCGTCCACCAAGGCGGTTGATGGGCACGACGAAAACATCAGTTTTGCCGAAGGCGCTGAGGTCGTCGGAGAAGAGTTGATGCAGTGGTTGGGCGAGAAAACCCTCAGCCTTTACAGTGCCGCCAGAGACTACGCTGGTGAGCGAGGCATCATCTTGGCCGATACCAAATTTGAATTTGGCCAGCTTAGTGGCGCCGGGGAGCCACTGCTGATTGACGAGATCTTTACCCCTGATAGCTCGCGTTTTTGGCCTGCTGATGATTGGGAGCCTGGCCGCGAACAAGTGAGCTTCGACAAACAGATCGTACGCAATTATTTGGAGACGGTCGTGGCCAGCGGCGCTTGGGATAAAACCGCACCGGGGCCTGAACTGCCAGCCGAAGTGACTGAACGCGCCATCGCTCGTTACTTAGAGGCTTATCATCTGCTGACCGGCGAACATCTAACGCTTTAAGTGCTTCAACTCCCCACATTTCTTAGGCGCCATCTACCGCGATTGGCAGTCAAATAGTCACCATCAATAGTGGAATGGCAAACCTATAAGCGGCTTTGTGATCAGCCTGACTATTGGTCGGCTTGGATGATCGACCAGTGTTGCGAACTGCTGCAGTTCAGCGATGTCCCAGAGGCCACCGCGGTAGCTCTGACTTTGCTCGCGGATCTACGCAAGCCCTTCTTGCCTCAACCCCCAGACCACTTTGGCGATGCTCGTACTCAGATGTACCAAGTGACGATAACTCCAGAGCAGTGCCAGCTACTGCTTGGCGTCATCGAGCAGGCCGCTCGCCAAAAAGCGTTTAGCCAAAATACCCAGTCCCGCGGGCTAAGTGGTTTTGCCCAGGCATGCGAAGAATTGATACGGTGGCGGGCTGAGTAGTATTGGGAACAGGGTATGGCGAATCATCAGTCGGTATCGGGTGGGGGCGCTTTCAAGAAAATCCTCATCGCCAATCGTGGTGCGATTGCCGCTCGTATCGTGCGCGCCTGTCGTGAGCTTGGCATCAAAAGCGTCGTGGTCTATACCTCGGTTGATGCCATGGCTCCCTATTTGGCGATCGCTGACGAAGCCTATCCACTGACCGGGCTGCGTCCCAACGACAGTTACCTAGACCAAGACCAACTCATGGGCATTGCCGAGCTTAGCAAGGCCGACGCAGTGCATCCTGGCTATGGTTTTTTGTCGGAAAATGCCACCTTTGCGCAGCGCGTGATTGATGCGGGAATGCACTTTATTGGCCCGGCTCCAGCGTGGTTGGATCGCATGGGCGACAAGGTGAACGCTCGTCGCCTGATGGCCCAGCAGGGCATGCCAACCTTTGCGGGCAGCGACCTAATCACCGACGTTGATAGCGCTCGCGAGGCCGCGCAGCGCATTGGTTTTCCCCTGGTAGTAAAGCCGTCCGGTGGTGGCGGCGGTATGGGCATGCAGGTGGTTGAGCATATGGCGGACCTTGAGGCTGCCCTTGCACAGGCTCACGCGGTCGCTGACGCGGCCTTCGCCAACGGCGGTCTGTATTTGGAGCGCTGGATCGAAAAGCCTCGCCATATCGAGTACCAGATTCTGGCTGACGAACAGGGCAACGCGATGCACCTGTTTGAGCGGGAATGTTCGGTGCAGCGCCGTCACCAAAAGCTCATCGAAGAAAGCCCTGCTCCGGGCATTGATACTACGGTGCTGCGCGAACAAGCCCAGCGCGGCGCGGATATCTGTGCGCAGCTTGGCTACAACAACCTTGGCACCATGGAAACGCTTTACAGCGACGGCGACAGCGGTTTTTTGGAAATGAATACCCGTATCCAGGTGGAACACGGTGTGACCGAGGAGGTCACCGGTATCGATCTCGTGCAGCAGCAGATTCTGCTCAGCGCTGGAGGCAACCTGCCGGAGCGCCCCCCGTCGATGAAGGGCCACGCCATCGAGGTGCGTCTTTATGCCGAGGACGCGCAAAGCCTTATGCCCTCGACAGGTTTGCTGCGTAAATTTAGCGTGCCGGAGCTTTTCGGCGTGCGCGTTGAAACCGGTTATCAGCAGGGACAAGAAGTCAGCCCATACTACGATGCGCTGTTGGCCAAGATCATCGCCACGGGCAATACTCGTGAGCAGGCGATTGGCCGCGCCGTAGTTGCCCTGCAAGCGTTTACTATCGAAGGCGTTCGCACCAATGCAGCCTTGCTGCTGCGCGTGTTGAAAGAGCCTGATTTCCTGCAGGGCAATATCGATACGGGCATGGTAGAGCGCTTGTTGCGTAAAGGTGCCCGCATTCCTGCACTCTGAAAAAAGTTGTAGCGGTGCTATATTTTCCGGCCAAAAATCCAACGCGCAGTTAGCGACCAAGAGTAAGGCGGTTATGGCGAAACAAGATGTAGAAAGCGAAGTCACAGGCAATGTGTGGAAAGTACTAAAGAGCGCTGGGGATAGCGTCGCTGAAGGGGAAGTCATCATGATCTTGGAGTCCATGAAAATGGAAATTCCGGTTGAAGCGCCAATTGCCGGCACCGTAGTCAGCATCGTGGTGCAGCCTGAAGATCAGGTAGAAGAAGATCAGGTGGTTGCGGTCATAGAAACCTAGTGTTCACCGAGATCGCAGATCGAGAAAATAAAAAATAGGGGAGTCCAATGAGTTCAGATTTAGTCACCATCGACATTCAAAACGGTATCGCCGATGTGCGCTTGAACCGTGAAGAAAAGTACAACGCGCTCAGCCAAGATATGTTCGATGCCATCATCGAAGCGGGTCAGGCATTAGCCTCTGCCGATGATGTATCAGCGGTCGTGTTGTCCGGCAACGGGCGAGGTTTCTGTGCGGGTCTCGATATGGCGAGCTTTGCCTCCATGTCCGACGGTCCTCGAAAGCCCAAGTCCGATACCGATTCCCTGCTGGCGAAAGACGAGCGCCCAGAGAATCGCGCCCAGCGTCCGGCCATGGTTTGGAAACAATTGCCTATGCCGGTCATCAGTTCATTGCACGGCGTGGTATTCGGCGGTGGCTGCCAGATTGCATTGGGTACGGATATTCGTATTGCCGCCCCTGATATCAAAATGTCCATCATGGAAATCAAGTGGGGCTTGGTGCCGGACATGAGTATTACCCAGACCCTGCGTGACATCATGCCCATGGATGTTGCCAAGGAACTCACCTTTACTGGCCGGATCCTCAATGGCGAGCAGGCCAAGGAAGTGGGGCTGGTTACCCGAGTGGCGAATGATCCGCTTGCTGCAGCCATGGAACTTGCCGAGGAAATTGCTGGCAAGAATCCTGATGCCGTTCGTGCAGGTAAGGCGCTATACGAACAGGCTTGGCACGCGGATGCGCGGACGGGCCTGGAACTGGAGGCAGCGCTACAAGCACAGCTGATTGGTACCGCGAATCAAATCGAAGCGGTCAAGGCGAACTTTGAAAAGCGCGCCCCAGCCTTTCAACCAGCCACCCGCACTGAGCAGGGCTAGTACGCCGTGAGTTGGGACGCCGAAGTCCAAGAACTGCAGCGCCGCCGTTACCTAGCTCAGCAGCAAGGTGGCGAAGCGGGCATTGCCAAGCAGCATGCTCGTGGTCGCATGACCATTCGCGAACGCATCGATGCACTGTTAGATGAGGGTTCATTTCGCGAGCATGGGCGAGCGACCGCAAGCCCAGTGTATGACGACAATGACGAGCTGATTGAATATGTGCCCGCAAACTACATCGTCGGCTTTGGTGCCATCGAGGGCCGTCGCGTCACCGTCGGCGGAGAAGACTTCACTCTAAAGGGCGGCTCGCCCAATGCAGCGGGGCTACGCAAAAGTGTCTATGCCGAACACCTAGCCGTACAGTATCGGACCCCGCTAGTGCGCATGCTTGAAGGCGGCGGAGGTAGCGTGAAGGGGGGTGGTAAGAAAGGCGGCACCGTCGGTGAACCGGTATTCACCGAGCCCCGATTCAAGATCATTGCCGATGCCATGGGCGTCGTGCCCGTTGCTTCAGCAGCCCTCGGCGCGGTAGCGGGTTTTCCAGCCGGGCGACTCGTCGCCTCACACTTTTCAGTGATGACTGAGCATACGGCTCAGGTTCTGATTGGTGGTCCAGCTCTCGTTGAGCGTGCCCTAGGCGTCAAAATGACGAAGGAAGAGTTGGGCGGAGCTTCGGTACATTTGCGCAGCGGTATCGTCGATAACTTGGCCGTTGATGAGCACGATGCGCTGCATCAGATTCGACGCTATCTCAGCTATTTGCCCAGCAGTATTTACCAGCGCACTCCGCGCTACACCGTAGAGGATCCGGTTGATCGCCAGGAACAGGCGCTGCTTTCCGCTGTGCCGCGTGACAGCAACACCGGCTTTGATATGCGCGCAGTGCTGCGCATGATTTTTGATGTCGACAGCTTGTTTGAGATCGGCGCCTTATATGGTCCGAGCCAGATCTGCGCGCTAGCAACAATTAACGGTCAACCGGTGGGTGTGCTAGCTAACGATTGCTTGCACTATGCCGGCGCGATGACCGCCGAGGCCGCGCAGAAGTATCGTCGCTTCGTGGAAATGTGCGACACGTTCCACCTGCCCATCGTGAACCTGATCGATCAACCGGGTTTCATGATCGGGCCCGAATCAGAAGCCGCAGGCACCATCCGTTACGGCATGGCGGCAGTGGCGGCAGCGGCTCAATCCACGGTGCCTTGGGCAGTGATTCAGGTGCATAAGGGCTTTGGTGTGGCCACTGCAGCCCACTATGCCCCCGGCGCTTACATATTGGCTTGGCCTTCCGTAGAATCCGGCCCGCTGCCGGTAGAGGGTGGAGTTGCGGTCGCCTTTCATCGAGAAATCGCTGCCGCACCAGACCCAGAAGCTAAGCGTCGAGAACTGGAAGATCGTTTGCGTGAAGCGCGCTCGCCATTTCCTCGCGCGGAGTCTTTTGCCGTCCACGAACTCATTGATCCGCGCGAGACGCGACCGGTGCTATGCGAGTGGGTGGATTGGATACAGCCTCAGCTGGATACGCTGGTGGGGCCAACGCATTTTCCAGCGCGGCCTTAACGACGCGATCTAAGGAAAGATGCGTCGGCGCGATCAGAGCTTTCGAACAACACAGTTTATTGGAGAACAAAATGTCAATTTCATTTAACGACCAAGTCGCCATTGTTACCGGTGCCGGAGGTGGCCTGGGCCGCTGTCACGCGCTAGAGCTGGCGCAGCGGGGCGCCAAAGTTGTTGTGAATGATTTAGGTGGGACCATGGACGGTACCGGCGGCTCTTCTGAAGCAGCAGAATCTGTGGTCGCTGAAATCAAGGCCATGGGTGGTGAAGCCATCGCTAACGGTGGCTCAGTTTCAGACCGAGCTGGCGCGCAAAGTATGGTAGACGACGCTATGAATGCGTGGGGTCGCGTCGATGTGTTGATTAACAACGCTGGTATCTTGCGCGATAAGTCGTTTTCAAAAATGACCCTTGATGATTTTGAGATGGTGGTGAACGTTCACCTGCTTGGTGCGGCCTATTGCTCACACGCGGTATGGCCAATTATGCGCGAACAAAACTACGGTCGCATTTTGATGACCACGTCACCAAGCGGCTTGTACGGCAACTTTGGTCAAACCAACTACGGTGCGGCCAAAATGGGCCAAGTGGGTTTGATGAACAGCATGAAAATCGAGGGGGCCAAGAACAATATCCACACCAACAGCATTGCCCCAGTCGCTGCAACACGCATGACCGAGAACCTCATGCCTGAAGAAGTGCTGAAGAAGATCGGACCAGAGTTGGTAACCCCCGCCGCGATCTTTTTGGTGAGCGAAGATGCTCCTAATGGTGTCATTTTGCAGGCCCAAGGTGGCCAGTATTCGCTGGCGGCAGTGGTTGAAAATAACGGCGTTGATCTGGGTGTCGATGCGACAGCAGACGATGTTGCCGCGAGCTACGAGGCTATTGTAGACATGGCTCAAGTGAAGACCCGCGGCATGCTACAGCTTAGCTAAAGCCACTTGGCTGCGGGACTGGCGATGTCCGGTCCCGCCCCACCAATTACTTAGCGACAAAATATGGCAGCGCTAGTCCTCACTTTGATCTTGGCCTTCGTCATGGCCGGCCTTGGCTGGTTCACCGCAGGCAGCCGCTTCGCCTTCGCCGAAGACCCCAGTGAGAATGATCTTGCCAACTTGGTCGTCTATACCTTGGGCTGCCTGCCCGTCAGTTTTGTGATCGTATTTTTTGGCATTGGCGGTTAGCGCTAGCGCTTATTCATGCAACTACCCATCGATATCGACAGCGTCAAAGGGTTCCTGCATCCGGATGAAGGCGCCGCTCTATACGAGTATGCGCAGCAAACCGCGGTGCTTGGTCCAAGTCTTGAACTGGGTAGCTACTGCGGTAAATCGACAGTGTATCTTGGTACTGCTGCCCGGGATGTTCAGGGACAGGTCTATGCGGTAGACCACCACCGTGGTTCAGAGGAGCATCAACTGGGCGAGGAATATCACGACGCCGATCTCTTTGATAACGCGCTGCAGCGTATGGACTCGCTACCAGCGCTTAGGCACACCTTAGCGCGTGCCGATCTGGATGCATGGGTCGTTCCCATTGTTGCATCCAGTGCTCAGGCTGGCCGGCACTGGTCCATTCCCCTGGGCATGGTCTTTATCGACGGCGGTCACAGTTTAGAAGCTGCGCTTATCGATTACCGGACTTGGAGCAGGCATATCTGCACTGACGGTATCCTGGCCATACACGATATTTTTCCCAGTCCCAAAGATGGCGGCCAAGCACCGTTCCATATCTATCAGCTTGCGTTGGCGTCGGGCCTCTTCGAAGAGGTCGAGATGCGCCAAACTCTGGCGATTCTACGCAGACTCTGATGGAGCCGATGAGCAAGTCTATAACGACGCCTACGACTCGATTGTTGTGAATAGGGTGCAGGCTCGGGAATACTCAAACAGCGTATCTGCGGCTAACAATACAGCGCCAGCAGTCCAAGTGGGCTTTTCATCTGGCCAGTAGGCGTCGTCAGGAAACACATAGCCGGTCCACCAACTGCCGTCGTCCAACTGAAAGCGTTGAATGTCGTTATAAAGTACCTGAGCGCGGTCGCGCTCCTCCGCGACCACACAAGCCATGATGAGTTCACAGGTTTCGGCCACGGTAACCCAAGGCTGTTCCTTGACGCATCGGCAACCCAATGCAGGTTCGACAAAGGTATCCCATTTCTCACGGAGTCGGTCGCTGGCTTGATCGCCGGTAACGACGCCGGTTAGCACCGGGTAAAACCAGTCCATGGAATATCGTGCCTTAGACGCCCAGGTGCGATCAAAACGCTCGGGTTTATGGCGGATGGCGTCGCCCAGTTGTGCGCGTGCTTGCCACCAAGTATCACAAGGTTCGCCAAGTGTTGTCGCAATGTGGCAGGCACAGGCCAGTGACTTGTAGATGGCGCTGCAGCCGGTGACCAAGGCATCCTTTGATGTGCCGCTGTTGCTATCTACTGCCCAGTATATTTCTCCGCTGGGTGCCTGCTGTGCGAGCACGAACTCAACGGCTCGACTTACCATTGGCCAATATCTCGTCAGTGATTGATGATCTTCAGTGGCTAAGTAGTAGTGCCAGAGGCCGGCGGCAACATAGGCGACGAAATTGGTCTCGGCGCGGGTATCGTCAGCGACGACGTCACCTTGATAGGCCGCATACCATGCGCCATCAACCCGCTGCATCCGCGATAGCCACTCAAAGCCTCGAAGTGACGCGGCAAATCGGCCTGCCACGTTGAGACCCATGAGTGCCTCGACATGATCCCAAGGGTCCGTAATACCGCCCTCAAACCACGGAAGCGCACCAGAGGGGTGCTGTAAACCTTCGATGTAGTCGGCCGTGGCCTGCAGATGAGCGGGTAGGGTTGTGCCTGACATGTACTAGGATTGCCGAAAGTACATGACGACACTCTTACCCAGCAGTGGATTCATCAGGCGATCCAGAGTTTGCGTCAGCCACGGTCGCTGCATCAGATCCCACACCAAAAAGCGGTGGTATTGTTTCACCAAGAAATGCTCGTCAGCGTTATCCCAGAAAAGGCACTTCAGCCACCAGTAGGGCACATGCAGGCTATGAGCCCAATGTCGAGAGAGAAACTTCATGCCCATAGACTGAATGCGTTGTTTGAGCGCATCGGCCTTGAAAATCCGCACGTGGCCGCCTTCCACTTCGTGATAGGCATCGCTTAACTGCCAGCATACCCACTCGGGCAAGTAGCGAGGCACGCTGACGGCGAACAAGCCGCCGGGTTTTAGGACGCGTTTGATCTCCTGTAAAAAGCTGAGGTAGTCGGGAATATGTTCCAGCACTTCAGAACAGATTACCTGATCAAATGTGTCATCCGCGAAGGGCAGCGTATGGCCCGTGCCCTGAATAAAGCTGCACGTGCCTGCCTTATCGGCGGCGAAGGGAAAGTCTGCCAGACGGCCCTTGGCGGTGCGCAGGTCCAGCTGCCCTAGGTCTAGGCCAATGATGTCAGCATCGCTCTGTAAGTGCGCCGATATGCTGTGTCGGCCCTCGCCGCAGCCAAGGTCAAGTAGGCGATCCCCAGGGCGTATGTTCAATCGATCAAAATCAATGGTCTCAAGACTCACGAGCAATTACCTGATGATAGTGCTGGGTAAATTCCCAAGCCGTGCGGGCCCAGGAAAAGTGTTCCACCATGCGACGTCTGCCTGCCTCGCTCAAGCGGGCACGTTCAGCCGGGTTTTCGAATAAATCTCCAATGGCCTGCGCCAAGGCTTGGGGATTTTTGCTGGGTACGATAACGCCCGCGTCACCCACAACTTCTGGCAGCGCGCCGCCGTCGGTGGATACCAGCGGTACGGCGCAGGCCATGGCCTCGCCGGCAGGAAAACCAAAACCTTCGTACTCCGATGGCACCACAGCCACGCTCGCCTTGGCATAAAGCTGTTTGATTTCGTCGAAGGATAATCCGTGATGAAACTCGATATGCCTATCAAGCAGCAAAGACTGTATCAGCTGCTCGGTCTTGCCGCCGGGTTTGGGGGCTCCAATGAAGGTGAGTTTCAAGTCCGGATAGCGCGCAGCGAGGTCTGCGACGGCCGGGATGAGATGCTGGGTGCCCTTGAGCGGCTGGTCTGCGCTGGCGGTGGTAATTAGGTGGTAAGGCTCTCTGGCGACTGCAGGCATTGGTTGGAAAATGTCGCTGTCGATGCCATTGAGGACAACCTTGATACGCTTCTCGGAAATACCAAAGGCCGAAGCAATATCGCGTCGCGAATTCTCACTCACCGTGGTGATGTAGGGCAGTTGTCGGGTCACCTGAGTCTGCATCTGCAGGAAGCGATGCCAACGCCGGATTAGCAGTCGCAGGCCCCACTCTTGGGTATTTTGCAGAGCGATATCGCGATCGAAGGTGATCGGATGATGGATCGTGCTGGTCACTGCGTAGCCGCGACGCATGAGGCCCAGCAGGCCGGTGCACAAACTTTGGTTGTCATGAATGATGTCGTAGCGAGGGCGCGTGATTTTAAAGTGCCTGAGCAGACGATGCCCGAAGGTGAACGGCTCAGGGAAACCCCCACTCCAATACGATGCCCACTCAAAAACGTTTAGCGGGTCGCGCCAGCGCTGCTGGGTCAGCGGCCATGCCGGATTCGGGTTTGCATAAAGGTTTAGGCCAGGCAGCTTCACGAGACCAACGCGGGCGTCCAGTTCCGGATAGGGTTCACCAGAGATCACGTCGACTCGATGGCCCATGTCAACCAAGGCCTTGGCAAGGTGCTTGAGATAGACCCCCTGTCCGCCACTGTAGGGGTTGCTGCGATAGCCCAACAGAGCAATGTTCAGGGGTTTATGGCGGTTTGTTGGGCTTGAAGTGGTGCTAGCGACCATAACGCGTGGCGGGTCCGGCCAAAAAGATGAAACATGGTAAAGGACGTACGCAACCCTGAATAGCCAAACCGACGACTGATCGGTTGATTCACCCTAGTCGCGGGGCCGCCACATGAATAGAATTTGACCATCGAAGATATTTTTGAATTCTATTCATGTCACAAATTGAAATGCGCCACCTGCGCACGCTTGTTGCGCTTCGCGAAACCGGCAGTTTGGTCGAAGCCTCTGAGCGAGTGTTTCTCACGCAGTCGGCGCTTTCCCATCAGATAAAAGAGCTAGAGGGTCGCTTGGGCTGCTCGCTATTTCTGCGCAAAACGCGACCGGTGCGATTTACCAGCGCTGGCAATCGCCTGCTGCAACTCGCTGACGAAGTGCTGCCGCGCCTGCATAACGCGGAGCTTGATTTGGATCGATTCGCCGGCGGTCAATCTGGTCGGATCATCATGGCGATTGAGTGCCACTCGTGTTTTGAATGGCTGCTGCCGGCGATTGATGCGTATCGCAACGAGTGGAGCGATGTAGAGCTCGATATATCCAGTGGTTTCCACTTTGCACCCTTCCCGGCGTTGGCCAGAGGCGATCTAGACCTCGTGATTACAGCCGATCCCCTGGACGAGCCTGGCATTACTTACTTCCCCATTTTTAGCTACGAAGCCCAACTGGCAGTGGCTAAAAGGCACCCGCTGGTGAAAAAGCCTTGGGCGGAGCCAAGGGACCTTGCTGACGAGGTAGTTATCACCTACCCGGTAGATCGAGAGCGCCTAGACTTGTTCAGCGGTTTCTTGGAGCCAGCAGGGGTAGAACCTGCCCGTGTACGCCACGCAGAACTGACCACTATGATTGTGCAGTTGGTGGCCAGCGGTCGCGGTGTGACCTGCCTGCCGAATTGGGCGCTGCACGAGTATTTGCAAAATGACTATGTGGTGGTGCGCTCTCTTGGAGAGGAGGGCGTTTGGCCGACGCTCTATGCCGCGGTGCGTAAAGATCAGGCCGATGCCCCCTTCATGAAAGCCTTTATCGACGTGGCGAAGCAAGTCTGTTTTGCAAATTTGCGCGGCATCGTCACCGCTGAACTGGGCTAGCTACTACTACGGAATCAGCGTCTCCACTGCCCATTGGTCAGCATGCAAGGTGTAACGTCGGCGCTCGTGAACGCCGTTAGTCTGGTTGAGATCAAGGCGTTCGATGCTTTGCGGCAAAAGTAACAATCCTCGCGCATTAGGGGGTGCAACTAGGGGTTCTGGGCGCGGCGCCGTATCGAGCTGCGCCAGCAGATCCTCGCGATCTTCGACAGCGCTGCCTTGGGCAATTTGCTCATAGAGCCAGTCTAGGTGTTTTGGCATGTCCGGCCTGAGTTGCCAGCTTTCCGCAATGTGTGTCGCGGGCAGTTCCTCGCAGCGGGCTTGCATTCGATACTGCACCTGTAGCGACGGCCACCAGGTTTGAAGGGCAATTACACCCTGCACTTGTTGCCACTTTGGGCTGCTGGCATTGATGTAAATGGCGAGACCTTCCGCAATGTCGCGGAGTACCAGCGTGCGGGCTTGGGGCAAGCCGTCCTCATCAACAGTAGCTAGGACGCAAACGGCGGCCATAGGATCTTTCGCATCGCGCGCCTTTCGGCGATCTTCTTGAAATCGCAGCAGAGGGTCGTCCACCATGCTATGGCTCGTGATCAAAACTCACCTCGCTGGGTATTATCTGCCTTGATGCTGCTGATCCGCCCACCGGTGTGGATAATACATTACCCGACCCAATAGTAGCCATAAGGACTCCAGGTACGTGTCGCCTCATAGCCGAGACGCCTATTCATGCGCACAGGTTTCAATACGCTAGTATCGGAACACAGCGCGAAACAAACCGTTTTGTCTGCTAATCGCTGGGTTTTTCGCCCTGGCGACGTAGCTCGGCCACGTCTTTTTGCATTTCGCTTAAACGGAACAAAACGTCCGGCATTTGATCGCTGATACGCCAAAGGAAAAAAGCGATAACGCACAAAACCAGAAAGGCGAGAAAACCCATCATAAATCCTCTGCAAGAGTGAGTAGAAGCCTCACAAGAGTAGCCAAGGCGCAGAACAATGACACCCTCTAAAGCACTCTGCAGACAAATGCTTGCCACAAAGGTCGGTCAGTCAACGTTTTTCGTTGATTCGTTTTGGGCTGAGATAGGACGCTAGCGTGCAGATATTGGGCACAAGTTCTTGCCAGCTGCCGGTGAAGGTTAATCGTGTCGCGCCAAGTGTTGGCAGTGCCTCAAACCGTGCCGCGTGCGTATCGCTACGTCGCAACAAGTGCAGCAAATCGCTGATGCCCGGATTGTGGCCAACCATGCCAGCGCATTCCTCGCTGCTGGGTGTGGCTTGCAGGCAGTCGAGCAGCGTGTAGGCGTCGGCCAAATACAGCAAATCCTCTTCAATCACTTGGCTGCGCCACATCTTGGCTAGGGGGGCGGCAGTCTGCTGAGTGCGTGCCGCAGGACAGACCCAAAGCCAGCTCGCAGCGGCTACCTGATGGCTTTTACAGTGCGCAACGAAAGCGTCGACATCGGCTTGGCCCCTTGGCGCAAGCTCGCGGTTAAAATCATATTGAGTGGGCGCTGGGTCTACTGCCTTTGTGTGACGAATCAACCACAGGGTTCGAGTCTTCGGTTGGGTCATTAATTCCAGAGCGCGAAAAACTCTTCCATGGCCTGCATCTGCCCGCCAGCAATCGCTGATGGCACGATAATTGGCGTTTTGATGCCTGCATCAAACCATGCCTCGATGCCTTCGCGCACTTCTCCTGGGGAGCCATAGAGCGTGGTGTCCGCAAGCCATCGATCAGACAGACACTCAGGCACTCGGTCATAGTCTTTTTCGGCAATGGCCGCCTCGACGCCGTGCATTTCTTCCTCGTAGCCGGCTTCTTTCCAATAGTTGCGGTAGTTGGGCAAGAAAGCATAGCTGGTCAGTGTTTTACGGTTTACCGCAGCAGCAGCGGCTTTGTCATCGCTGATACAGGTGGGCACCATGTTGCCGATAAAGAAGTCATCGTTGGTCTTGGTTTCGTCACTAAGATTGCCTAGCGAATGACCCATATGGGAGCGCGCGCCGTTGGCAAATACCATGCCGCCGCCGACCTCTTGGGCGAGTTGGATCATTTTGTCACGCAAGGTCGCCAATACGATGGGCGGCATATCGCCAACCCTTGGCACCGCGTGCATGTCCTCAACAAACTGCCGCATGTCGCTGAGCGGCTTGCCTGCGGTAATCCCCATGCGATTAAGTGCTGGAGCGTGGCTGACGCCAACGCCAAAACGGAATCGCCCTTCAGACACCTCGTGCAGAAAGCCCGCTGTTTGCGCGAAGTCAGCAACATTGCGGGTATAGATTGGAGTGATACTGGTGCCGATCATCACGTCGGTGGTATTCAGTGCAATGGCATTACACAGCGCTAGGCTATCGCCTAGGCTCGGACCAAAGATGCCTGGAAAACCGCGACGTTCGATTTCTTTGGCCAGCTCAATAGTGCGCAGTCGTCGGCCGGGTACGGCCGCTAAGCTGACGGCGGGTAGTTGGGTCATGATCACTCCTCTCCATGGATCAACAAAACGGGTGACAGATTACTCGAGCCCGTCGAGATCACCAACCAGCTAACCCACCTGATCCAGCCAGAATTGCCCGTAGCGGCTTAGTGGCCGAGTAGGTGTGCCAGTTGATCACACAATCGGCGGTTTTGCTCGGGGGTGCCGACGGTGATGCGCAGGCAGTCCCGCAATCGCGGGGTATTGAAGTAGCGCACCAAAATACCCGCGTCTTTAAGGGCCTGGTAAAGATCCGCTGCGGCGGCATCCTGTGGTGCTCTGGCCAACACGAAGTTGGTTTGGCTGCTGGAAACGTTAAAGCCCATTGCCGTTAAACCCCCTGCCAGCGTCTCGCGGTCTCGGCGCACATTTGCCCAGGTCTGTTGAGCATAGGCCTGATCTTTAATTGCAGCGAGCCCTACGGCTTGGCTGATGGCGTCCACGTTGTAACTGTCGCGGGTCTTTTCAAGGATTGGCTGTATTAGCGACGGGTGCCCAAGTAGATACCCCAGCCGCATTCCAGCCAAGCTGTAGCCCTTGCTGAAGGTGCGTAGCACTAACAAATTTTCTCGTTCGGTTACGCGCTCAGCGATGCTCCTCGGCCCGTCGGTGTCGACAAAATCTGCATAGGCCTCATCGACTAACAGCACGCCATCAAGCTGCTCAGCAAGTAATTCCAAGGCAGCATGACTATTCAGATAACCGCTAGGCGCATGTGGGTTGACCACACAAGTCAATTGGGCACCCGCCGCATTCACCGCATCCGCAAAGTCATCCGGCAGCGACCAGTCTGCGGCTAAATCTTGGGTGAACATCTGCGCATCTTGAATCTGCGCCAGCACTGGATATAGCGAGTACGTCGGCTCTGTCGATGCCACCACCCCACCCGATGCAACAAAGGTCGTAACTGCCAAGCGCAAGGCTTCATCGCCCGCGTGGGTGACCACGACGCTATCGATGCCAACCCCGTGATGATCAGCAATGGCTTGGCGTAGCAGTTTGGCATCAGGTTGGGGATAGACGCGCAGCTGCTCTGTGGCGAAAGTTTTTATTGCCGCTGACACCTCTGGACTCGGTGGATACGGATTCTCATTCGTGTTCAGTTTGATGCTGCGACCGTCTTGGGGCTGCTCGCCTGAGGTGTAGCCCTGCATCTGGGAAATATTGGGACGCTCGAACTGACTCATGTTGCCTGCTCTTCGGCCGTCGGTGATTGTTCTTTCGCCAGCGCTTGGTCAGCCAATTCTTGGGCAGGCGCTAGCAAACGCGCGAGCCAAAGCGTACTCGGACTCGCTTCAAGGGCGATTTTTGCGCTCATGGTCAGGGGCACAGAGAGCAGCATGCCCACAGGGCCAAGCAGCCAGCCCCAAAGAATTAACGACAGAAACACCACGAGGGCAGACAGTCCAAGGCCTTGGCCCATGTAGCGAGGCTCAAGGACATTGCCGATGAGGGTATTCACCGCAAAGAAGGCGGCGACCACCAACAGCGCTTCGGTGGGCCCCAGCTGCACTAGAGCCAGCAGCACGGGTGGAACACCCGCGATAATTGAACCGATGGTGGGAATAAAGTTCAGTAGCAGCGCCACCAGCCCCCAGAGCACAGGGAAATCGACGTTCAAAACCCATAAAAAGGTGGTGACCAACAAACCGGTTAGCACGCTCACCGAGGTTTTGATGGCGATGTAGCGGTTCATGGTGCCGGTGATTCGGCCAAAGTGGGCCAGATCTCTGTCTGGGTTGTTCAGCACGGCGCGCAGCTTGGGGTAGAAGCTTGCGGCTTCAGCCAAAATAAAAATGACCGTCAAAATGATGAGAAAGCCGTTGCTGAGCACCGAGCCCAAACTGCGCAGTGCGCTGCCGGCGAGGGTGAGTAATGAGCCCAGTGGAAACGCATCGGTGAGCAGGTCGGCATCGAACGGGATATCCAAGCCCTGCAGCAGCACGATGACGTCGCCCTGCAGTACCGCGAGCCGCTCTTGGTAAAAGGGTAGCTTGGCAGAGAACGCTGAGGTGCTTTGCGTGAGCAAGGCAGCGATCAATCCTAGCGCCAGAAAGATGCCCAGCACCACGGAGCCAAGGGCTAACCCATTCGACATGCCCTTGGACTTACACCAGAACATTGGGCTGGCTGCTACGGTGGCGATAAACGCCGCCAGCAACATCGGTACGACAATGGCTTGGGCGGCCTTAAGTCCCGCCGCAATGATGATCAACGCGGCAAAAATAACCAAGCCCCGGCCAGCGCGGCCGGAGGGTGCATTATGTTGGTCAGATCCTGTCATAGGTTTTGCTCACGCTGCACGGGTTCGTGCGCTAACGATATTAGGTGAATGGCCGCTGATTGGCCAAGCTGGGTACCTGCTGGCGTATCTGTGCCACGCGTTCCGGGTCAACTTCAGCGATGGCATAACCGTCGCCATCGGGCAGTTCCGCGAGAATTTCGCCCCAAGGATCGATAATGATCGAGTGACCGTAAGACGCTCGGTTGGCGCTGTGCTGCCCGTACTGAGCTGGGGCGATCACATAGCTTTGATTCTCAATCGCGCGGGCGCGCAGTAGGGCGTGCCAATGTGCGGCACCCGTGGTCGCAGTAAAGGCAGAGGGCACCGTCAACGCCATGGCGCCCATGTCTACCAGCCGTTGATATAGGGCTGCAAAGCGAACGTCGTAACAAATGGTTAAACCCAGCGTGCCCATGGGGCTTGCAACACAGACTGCGCTATCGCCAGGGCCAGTTTGCTTTGACTCCATCAGCTGTGGCCCGTCAGGAATGCTGACGTCGAATAAGTGGATCTTGCGGTACATGGCGGTGATTTCGCCACTGCTGTTGAGATATACGCTGGTGTTGTAGCAGCGCTCTGTATCGCCGGGCATGGCTTCATGAAAACCGCCTAAAAGTAAGTCGCAACTTAGCGACCTTGCTAAGTTTTGACAGCGCTGCAGGATCGGCCCACCCCCGGGCAGCGGCTCGAGAATTTCTTTTTTGCCGTCGTGCCTGCCGAGATAGGCGAAGGCTTCTGCCCAGGTGATGAGTTGAGCGCCCTCGCAGGCAGCTTGGGTCGATAAGGTTTCTAGCGTGCTAAGGTTTTGCTCAACATCTGCGCCCGCGTTGTGCTGAACTACGGCGACCCGGGTCGCCGCAGGCTTATCATCTGGTCGTGCAGCGTCCGCCATCGCTAGTCACTGTCGGGCAATAGGTCGGGCTGAATGCACTGAATGGGGCCGCCCAAATATTCCTCCAGCGCCGGCAAGTTGAAGGCATCGTCTTCTGAAACAAAACTGATGGCCGTGCCCAAGGAGCCCGCGCGGCCGGTACGGCCGATGCGGTGGACATAGTCTTCGGCATCGTCGGGTAGCTCAAAGTTGATGACATGGGTGACGCCATCGACGTGAATACCTCGTCCCGCAACATCCGTGGCGATCAGATATTTCAGTTCGCCGCTCTTGAATTTGTTCAGCGTCGATAACCGCTTCTTTTGCGGGATATCGCCAGCCAAGCCTTCGCAGGAAATCTGCTTTTTCTTCAGATACTCCACTAGCTTATGGGTGCGGTCGCGACGGTTAGCAAAGATGATCGCCCGCTCAGGTTCGGCGTGATTGATGAAGTCGAGCAATATTTTTTGGCGCTTGCTGCCTTCTACCAGCCAGAACTTTTGCTCCACCGTATCGGTGGCGACGCTCTCGGGCTCAACCACAATATGCTCTGGGTCTATGGTCCAGGAATCTGCAAGACGCATGACCGCATCGTTGAAGGTTGCGGAGAAAAACAGGGTTTGGCGATTTCGCTTGTGCGGAGTCTGATAAACAATGCGCCTAACGTCGGGAATGAAACCCATGTCGAGCATGCGATCAGCTTCATCGATCACTAGGCATTCTACGGCGCCAAGGTTGATGTCGCGCCGGTCTAAGAAATCGATCAGTCTTCCCGGTGTTGCGACCAATATGTCCACCGGGCCTTGCAGCAGATCTGCACGCTGGCGGTCAAAGTCCATACCCCCCACCACACAGACTGTGCGTACGTCCATGAAGCGATTCAAACCCTGGGCATCGCCTTCGATCTGTAGCGCCAACTCCCGGGTCGGCGCCAGCACCAGTGCTCTCGGGGTACCAAGATTTGGTCGCTGCTGCAGCGGATTTTCCCAAAAGCGGGTAAACAGCGTAATGAGGAATGCAGCGGTTTTTCCAGTACCTGTTTGTGCTTGGCCGGTGACGTCGTAGTCCGACAGGCTGAAAGGCAGTGCGCGTCCTTGTATTGGCGTGCATTCCTCAAAGCCTAGCTCGGTAATCGCGTTGAGCAGCGGTTCTGGCAAGGCTAGTTCTTCAAACTTTACCGGGTCATATATCGCGGATTGCCGCTCTTCAGCCAGATCGCTTGCGACGATGCTGTCGTCTGCGTCTGCGTCTGCGTCTGCGTCTGCGTCTGCGTCTGCAACGACTTCTGTGTCAGCTACCGTCTCATCGGTGGCTTCTTCGGTCTCTTCTGGCGCGTCGTCTTTGAGCTGTGCTATCTCTTGAACGCCCCCTGCGTCTAGCTCTTCAACTGGCGATGGCTCTGCCTGTATTTCTTGGCCGCTATCTTGATCGGTGGCTAGAGCGGTATCGATCTGTTGATCTGTTGGCGCTTCAGTTTCTGGGGGTTTCTCTGACATGGGATCCTGATAAATAATTGAGTGATTCGATCGAAGCGTCTTATAGACCCGCCAAGATCTGTTCGGCTGACGCAGCTTTGATGCAAAGCGTCAGAATATCCATGGCTGCATGAATTTCTTCCATAGAGCCAAAGGTTGGGGCAATGCGAATGTTCTGATCTTGTGGATCATTGCCATAGGGAAAGGTGGCCCCGGCAGGGGTCAGGGTCAAGCCAACATCCTTGGCCATGGCGATAATTTTGCGCGCCAGTCCCGGCCGCACATCGAGGGAGACGAAGTAGCCGCCCCTAGGTTTGGTCCACTGGGCAATACCGAGTCCACCGAGTTCGCGCGAAAAGATTTCTTCAACCAAATCAAACTTAGGACGAATGATGGTGGCGTGGTCGGCCATGTGATCCTGCAGCCTGCCCTGCAAAAATTTCACATGTCTTAGCTGATTGACTTTGTCCGGGCCAATAGTGAATACCGAGAGGTGTTTATCCAGAGCATTCAACACCGTGGTCGATGCCGCGATAAAGGCAACGCCCGCGCCCGCATGGGTAATTTTGGATGTCGAGGCGAACTGAACAACATGATCACCCGTGCCCGCCGTATTTGCCGCGTCAAAGACCGAGGCCAAAACGTCGCCCTCGTCACCAAGGTCATGCACCGCATAGGCGTTGTCCCAAAGCACGACGAAGTCATCGGCTGCGGCCAGCGCCGGTAACTGCGCTAGCGCGGCGACCGTGTCGTGATCATAGGTGCAGCCTGTAGGGTTGGCGTACTTGGGCACACACCAGATGCCTTTTACCGACGGGTCGCTGACGGCTGCGCGCGCAGCTTCCATATCAGGGCCGTGTTCCGTCATTGGAATGGGTATTAGCTCGATGCCGAAGTGCTCGGACAAAGCGAAGTGCCGGTCGTATCCTGGTACCGGAGCCAGTAGCTTGCGTTTATCGCTGCGCGACCAAGTGCGCTCGTCACTCCAAAGCCCGAGGTCTGTTGCGGTGCGCAGAACCAAGTGCATAACACTGAGGCTGGAGTTACCCGCTGCAATAATATTCTCTGCCGGAACGCCCATCAGTTCGGAACCGAGGCCCCGTGCTTCAGCGATCCCTCGCACCCCGCCGTAATTGCGAGTGTCCGTGCCATCTGCGGCGATGAAGTTACCGTCGAGCACGCCGTCTAAGCCGTCGCTCAGACTGATTTGCTCGACGCCGGGCTTACCCCGGCTCAGGTCGAGTTTCAAATTACCGCCGCGAAGCCCATCGTACTGGGTCCGCCAGTGTGCCAGCTGCGTCTTTAGCGCTGCTGTTTCCCATTGGTTTAAAGGTTCGGTGGTCGCCATGGTCATAGTCCAGTGGTCTCTTCTAGTCCTAACATAAGGTTTAAGTTCTGTACGGCAGCACCAGCGGCTCCCTTGCCAAGGTTGTCGTAGCGGGCGCAAAGCACCAAACGCTGTGTATCGCCAAAAACGAATAAATCCATATCGTTGCTGTTATTCCGAGCGGTGGGATTTAAGAAGTTACCCTGCAGCATGCTGCGATCGCCCAGGTCGGCAACGTGAATAAAGGGTTCAGCGGCATAGCGCTCAGCCAGCACCGCGTGCACCTGCGCCGGTGAAACCCCGCCTAACTCGCTAGCAAACAGCGGTATTTGCGTCAGCATGCCTTGATCGTAGTGGGCAACCGAAGGCACAAAAATGGGTGCCACCAATGTGCCACTGAACGCCGTCATTTCAGGTAGGTGCTTGTGACCTTGATCGAGCCCGTAGCTTTGCACCGCCAAATTGTTCGCGGTATTTGCGTCCATTGCTTGAAATTGCTCGATCATTTGACGCCCGCCGCCGGAGTAGCCGGAGACGGCGTTGCAGCGCAGTGGCATGTCGCGGCTCAACAGGCCTGCCTCGATGAGCGGGCGCACCAGCAAGACAAATCCTTGGGGGTAGCAGCCGGGATTACTGACGTACTGAGCAGCGGCGATCTCCGCGCGACTTTGGGTCGTGAGTTCGGGTAGGCCGTATTGCCATGCGGCATCGGTGCGATGCGCCGAGCTTGCGTCTAAAATTCGCGTCTTCCCCGCGGCTAAGTCCACAGACTCCCGGGCCGCGTCGTCTGGCAGGCAGAGAATGGCTACATCCGCACTGGCTAATAGCTCAGCTCTGGCGACAGGGTTTTTGCGGGTGGCAGGGTCAGCTTGTAGCACATGAATATCGGCATGGGCCGCCAATCGCTCGCTGATTTGCAGCCCCGTTGTACCGGCTTGTCCGTCAATAAAGATCTTATGCATTGTTGTTGCTTTGGTGTGCTCTGACTGCGGAACGGCAGAAATTAGCGGCAAGCAGTGTACGTTTTACGGCGGCGGGTGTTAAGGCGTGTCCTGAAGTATTTGTTTGAATTTCAACGACTTTGGGAAAATTCCGGCGACTGCGCCAGCGTGTGTTGCAATGGGCAATCGGGCCATACCGATTGCATGCCATGAACAAACTGCAGCGTTTTCAGTCCATCAAACCAGTCATGCACTGATTGCAGGCGTTTTGCTGTGGTTGTGGGTTGTCTGGCGAGATTATTTTTAAAGCGCTCAAAGCCCAGTGCACATAGGCGCTCGGCGATGTCGACATCCATGGCGACAGCAGGTTCTTCCGCCCATCGATTTAGTGCGCGAACCGCTGACCCAAGCGCTTCAAAGCACTTAGGGTGATAGCTTAAATAGCCATCGCCGCTTGGGTCGCTTCGCAAAGTTGCAACAATATCCCGAAGGGCAGGCCCCGTGCCGAAAGGCACTCGCTCAGAAAGCCTAGCCTCAATGATGAGCAACGGCTCAGCAAGTGTTTCTATTGGGGCGATTTTTCGAGCCTTGTTCAGCAGATAAAAGTCCTCGCCGGCGCTGCGCTTTGGGTAGCCACGAATGGCGGCATAAGTCGCGGCATGTACGGCAATCGTGCTGCCAAGACTGTGATGCGCGTAAGAACTGCCCGCGGCGCTTAAACCAGCCACGTAGTAGTCCATGTGTTGATCGTACAGCCGCGCAGCAAAATGCAATGTTGGGTCGTCGCTGAAGTGCGTATGCGGAAAAATTTTTACGCCGCTGAGTATTTGTTGGGACGCTTCGTGCACCAGATCGGTATAGGTAGGTGGAAGCGCCACGTCGGCATCTGTTTGCAAAATCCAAGGCGAGTGAATTCGGCCCTGCTCGATCAGAGCAAGGGCTAGGTCGGTGCCAATTTTGCGCGCCAGTCCTACTCCTTGTTTGGGATTGAGTCGCCAAGGAGCGGAGACACGATCAACGACGATGACATAGGCATAGCCTGCCGCTGTGATCTGGTTGTAAAGATCTTGGGTTCGCTGCAAGGCCTCTGGGGCGGCATTTTGCGGCGCGTTGATCACCAGAATCAGTAGCACTTGCTTGGCTGCCAAGGCGTCAATTTGTTTCTGCAGAGTATCCAGGGATTCATCAAAGGCAGGAACCACAAGGCACCCTTGCCAGCGATCATCGCTCTCGAGCGCGCGTCCATGTACGTTCGCAGTTAGGGAACTGCCTGCCAGCAGGGCGCGCGCTTCTGTCTCCCCGTAGTTCGCTAAATAACGAGCGAAAGGCTGAAGGTTCAATGCTTGAGCAAATTCGTTGGCGGCGGGTCAGTGCAGCGCTGGGCGCACAGGCAGGTCTGCCACCAAGGCATTTTCGAGATCTGCGAGTTCGCAAAAGCGACAGTTAACCGGTAAATGCCCGCACAGATCTGTCGCGAGTTGCACGAACAGGTGCCAGTGCCGTTCCTCACTCTTGGCGATCGCTGCGTAAAATTTTTGCAGTTCTGGATCTGCCACATGCTTGGCGATCAAGGCAAAACGCTCCGCGCCTCGGCGCTCAACAATGGCGCCAATCAGTAACCGATCGAGCAAAAAGAAGGCGGCGTCCTTGCGCACAAGTTTGTTCAGCCGCGTGACATAGGGGTCCTTGCGATCTGCCGCCGGCGTAATTTGTTTGGCCATGAGCAGGCGCATGACTTCTTTGTAATGATTGAGCTCTTCTACCGCCAGATCGACCATAGCCCGCACGAGGGCTGGTTTATCTGGGTAATGCGACACCATGCTTAGTGCCATGCCAGAGGCTTTTTTCTCCGCTGATGCATGGTCCTGCAAAAAGGCTTCGAAGTCTGCGAGCACACAAGTGATCCACTCACGAGGAGATGCGTTAAGTGGCGTTAGCGCCACCGCCTCGGTTCCCTGCAGCACTACCGGCTGTATATGGTATTCAGCCATTGCCCAATATGCGTGATTTGTTGTGGACAGACCTGGTGGCCCATGGCGTATTCCTGCCACTGCACGGAATAAGAAAGATCTAAAAGTGTCTGGCGGGAGGTGATTGCCCGCGTGATAGGAATCATGGGGTCGCTGACGCCATGAGCCATGAAGATAGGTGTGTCGACGTTGGCGAAGTCCACGCGCTCGGCTAAGTGTTCATGGTCGTTGACGTAGGTGGAGAGTGCCATGATGCCGCGCAAACGCTCGCGAAAGCCCAATCCTAGCTCTAGCGCAATGACCCCGCCTTGGGAGAACCCTGCGATCGTGATTTGATCGTAGCGAAAGCCACTGGCCACTTCAGCCTCAATCAATTGCGTGATGGCCTCAACGGAGGCTCGTATGTCGTCGCCGCTGGCGAGGGGTGAGTTGGGGTCAATGTCGTACCAACCCCGCATCTCCATACCGCCGTTCACTGTGATCGGCCTCACCGGAGCGTTCGGAAAAACAAAGCGTAGATCTGCCTCAAGCGGCAGTAGCGGCACGATGGGTTCAAAGTCTGTGGCGTCGGCGCCGAGACCGTGCATCCAAATGACGCAGCCGACCGGGTTAGCGCCGGTTGCGGTTTCAAGAAATTCAACTTCTTCCATAACGTTGGGTCCAAACTTTTTGCCGAAAGTTCCTCGCAAGATAACGGCAGTGACTGTCGATCTCAAATCGATAGAGGCCTCGCCAAAGAAAGCGACAAAGCTTTTGCTTCTGTGAAGTGCGTCGTCTCTTCCCTTTTGGATTCGCGGCACACTCGCAAACAGCGCGGCTGTCCAAGCGCTGTGGGACTTGGCAGCGATGGCTTAATTTAAGCAGGGATAAAGCGATGCGTAGCAGGATGAAGATCAGAGTATTTGAACCAGCGGATGAAGCTGAGGTCATCGCGCTTTGGAAATCCACTGGTCTAACGGTGCCGCGGAATGATCCGGCCAAGGATATCGCGCGCAAAATGGCGCATTCACCGAAACAATTTCTTATTGGTTTAATCGATCGGAAGGTGGTCGCAACCGTAATGTATGGCTATGACGGACGTCGAGGCAGCGTGAACTATCTTGCTGTGTCACCGCAATGCCAAGGCCATCGGTTGGCGCGAACGCTGATGTCTCAAATACAGGCGCAACTGACGGCTCAAGGCTGCCCCAAACTGAATTTGATCGTGCGCCAGTCAAACCCCCAAGCGGCAGATTTTTATAAGCGTATGGGCTATGCCGAAGAATCGGTGGTGGTGATGGGCAAGCGATTTATACGAGACGCTTGAGGCGCATGAGTGCAAGCGGTCGGCTAACAAGCCATAATGCTTCCATGGCAGAAGAAGAAAGACCGTCCTCTAAAAACATACGCCGGATTCGTCCGGCGTTTTCGTTTCTGCGTCCTTATCTGCCTCAAGTCGTGCTGGCCAGCATTGCGCTGATCATCACCGCAAGCGCAACACTTTCCTTGGGCCAAGGTTTACGCGTCGTCATAGACGGTGGATTTGCCAGTGGTCAAAATGACGTGCTCAATGAATCACTGGGTTTGTTTGTCGTTTTCGTTGCCGTACTTACCGTTGGCACCTTTGTGCGCTTCTACTTCGTGTCATGGGTGGGGGAGCGCGTTAGCGCAGATATTCGGTTAGCGGTGTTCAATCACCTCATACACGTGCATCCAGGGTTTTTTGAAGAAAACGCCCCAAGCGAAATTCAGTCGCGAGTGACAACCGACACGACATTGCTGCAGACGGTTATCGGATCCTCGGTCTCTATCGCGCTGCGCAACATGTTGATGTTTATCGGCGGCCTAGTGCTGCTATTTGTGACCAATGCCAAGCTGTCGCTCATTGTGCTGGCCAGTGTGCCTATGGTGGTGTTGCCAGTGATTTTTGTTAGTCGGCGAGTGCGCTCGCTGTCGCGTACAAGCCAAGATCGTCTGGCTGATGTGGGGTCCCATGTCAGTGAAAGCTTTCGGCACATCAAAATTGTGCAGGCTTTCAATCATCAGGCCTTGGACATCGATACATTTGCCGAGGTTGTTGAGCAGGCATTGGCGGTTGCCCTGCAGCGGATATGGTTGCGTGCGGTGCTTGTGGCCGCGGTGATGATGCTGGCCTTCGGTGCCATCGCCGTTTTGGTGTGGATTGGCGGTCAGGATGTGCTCAGCGGACGCACGACGGCGGGCGAGTTGGTGGCCTTCATTTTCTATGCCTTTATCGTTGCGGGATCTGTTGGGGCAATCTCTGAGGTATGGACTGACCTGCAGCGAGCCGCAGGTGCTACCGAGCGCTTGGTCGAATTGCTGGAATCGCCAAGCACCGTTCGAGACGGTTCCGTGGATGCATTGGCGCCTTGGCAGTCGCTGGATTTGTCGGTAACAGATCTCGCTTTTCGCTACGCCAGCCGGCCGGATCAACCGGTGCTGCAAGATTTGTCTTTCAATGTTCAACCCGGTGAGATGGTCGCGCTTGTTGGTCCTTCCGGCGCCGGGAAGAGTACGTTTTTTGATTTGCTGCAGCGTTTTTACGATGTCGATGCTGGGTCGATAAAGTTGGGCGGTGTTGATGTGCGCGAAGCTAAGCTCCACGCACTGCGAGGCGCGTTTGGTTTTGTGCCGCAAACTCCGGCCATGTTCTCGGGTAGCGTGCGTGACAACCTGACCTACGGTCGACCGGATGCTAGCGATGAACAAGTTGCGCGAGCGCTCACTCTTGCGAATGCGTGGACCTTTGTTCATGCCCTGCCGCAAGGCTTACTGACACCCTTGGGAGAAGACGGCGTTGGACTGTCCGGCGGTCAGCGTCAGCGACTCGCGGTTGCCAGAGCGCTCATTGCCGAACCCGCTTTCTTGCTCTTAGACGAAGCCACCAGTGCGCTAGATGCTGAAAGTGAGCAGAGTATCCGTAAGAGTGTTGAGGCGCTGAAAGGCGAGATGACCATATTGGTGATCGCCCACCGGCTCTCAACGGTGCGCCAAGCAGATCGTATCTTGGTGTTTGAAGAGGGTCGGATGATCGCCAGCGGCACTCATGATGAGCTGATGCAAGGCAGCGACCTTTATGCTCGGTTTGCCAGCATTCAGTTTGCGGGTTGAACCCGCCGCGCTTGGCCTCGTGATCCGCTTAGATTCGGCTGCTCAGCTTGAGACGCCGTTGTCGGCATGATTGTCTAGGAACAAGTCGGCCTGATCTGGGTTTTCATCCTCTCTTAGCTGTACGCCCAAACCGATTAAGCGCACAGGTTTTTCTTGCCTAAGCCAGGCGGTCTCGAGCAATGATAAATAGGTTTCAAAGGCTATTTTTTGCCCTGCGCTGGCAACCGTTGTCGTATCAAAACCGGTAAAGCGCAATTTTAAAGTCAGACTCTTGATGCGATGAGCACATTGCGCCTTGGCAAGGCGGCGCTGCAAATCTTCAAACAGATCTCGCAGGGCTGTGTTGCAGGCGGCTAGGGTGGGTAGGTCATCGGCAAAAGTGCGCTCGGTACTTACAGACTTGCGAATACGGTCAGGACTGACCGGGCGCTCATCTTGGCCCCGAGAAAGCTGGTGTAGTCGCGTGCCGAATTTACCGAATCGCCGGACTAACTCGCTGGCGCCGACCTGCTGCAGATCACCACAGGTATGGACATCTATCGCACTCATCTTCTTCGCGGTCACTGAACCAACACCAAATATCTTGTTCACCGGCAGCGTGACCATGAAGTCATCGATCTTATCGGGCGTTACGGTGAACTGACCGTCGGGTTTGTTCCAATCCGATGCGATCTTCGCTAAAAACTTGTTGGGTGCGATGCCGGCAGAAATGGTGATGCCTACTTCGTCGCGCACCCGGTCGCGAATTTCTGTGGCAATGCGTGTCGCGCTACCCTGGTGCAGCGAGCATTCGCTGACGTCGAGAAAGGCCTCATCCAAGGACAGCGGTTCGACCAAATGAGTGTAGTCGTAAAATATGCTCTGCACTCTTTGGCTCTCAACCCGGTACTTTTCCATATTGGTCGGCACTACGACGAGATCAGGGCAAAGCCGAAGTGCGTGAGCCATGGGCATGGCGGAGTGCAGGCCATATTTACGCGCAACGTAGTTGCAGGTAGCAATCACGCCGCGTCGACTGGCGCTGCCTCCCACCGCGATGGGTATATCGCGCAGACGCGGGTCATCGCGCATTTCTACAGAGGCATAAAAGCTGTCGCAGTCGCAATGAATAATTTTGCGCATTCGGTTTTATGGCCGTTGGCTGATTTGGCTAGTGGCCAGTGAGCATATTGCATTTTTGTTGGTGGCTGAAATTCGTACTCGTCAGTAAGATCTCGGCGGACATGTTTGAGCATAATCGCGCGACCGGAGTAACGCATGGGAACAGTTGAGGGGAAGGGGCCGCTTAAGGGATTTAAGATCATCGAGCTTGCAGGCATTGGACCGGGGCCATTTTGCGGCATGATGCTGGCAGATATGGGCGCCGAAGTGATTCGGGTTGAACGCATTGGTGCCGCTCAAGCGACGCATGCGCCGAAAGATGTGCTGACGCGCAATCGACGTTCAATCGCGGTGGACTTGAAAAGTCCAGAAGGGGTTGAGGCGGTGTTACGTCTGGTGGAAAAGGCGGACGGCCTGATCGAGGGTTTTCGGCCGGGCGTCACCGAGCGTTTGGGTCTTGGGCCGCAAGACTGTCAGGCCAGAAACCCACGCCTCGTTTATGGGCGCATGACCGGCTGGGGCCAAGAAGGCCCCATGGCCCAAGCCGCAGGGCATGACATTAACTACATCTCATTGGCAGGCGCCCTGCACGCCATCGGCCGCAACGGCGAGCGACCGGTGCCGCCGTTGAATCTGGTTGGTGATTTTGGCGGTGGCGGTATGTTGCTAGCCTACGGCATGGTCTGTGGCATTTTGGAGGCGACGAAGTCGAGTCAGGGGCAGATAATCGATGCGGCTATGGTCGATGGCACGGCAGCGCTGATGGCGATGTTCTATTCCATGTCCGCTAGTGGCGTTTTCGATACGCAGCGCGGCACCAACATGCTCGACGGCGGCGCACACTTTTACGATACCTATGAAACGGCAGATGGCGAGTACATTTCCATTGGCTCGATCGAGCCGCAGTTCTATGCCTTGTTGATGGAGAAGGCAGGGTTGGACACGGAATATTTTCAGCCGCAGATGGATCGCGGCCGTTGGGGTGAGTTAAAGGCCAAGCTGACCGAGGTCTTCCGGACCAAAACACAAGCTCAATGGTGCGAAATTATGGAGGGTAGCGATGTGTGTTTCGCGCCGGTACTGAACCTGATCGATGCCGCCGACCATCCTCACAATAAGGCCCGCAATAGCTATCAAACGGTGGCAGGTATGCTGCAGCAATCGCCCGCGCCGAGATTTTCTCGCACGCCAGCCGCTGACATTGCACCGCCACGGGTGCCCGGCGAAGACACCGCTGCGGTGCTCGCGGACTATGGTCTGTCGGCAGAAGAAATTGCCACGCTCACCAGCAATGGTGTGGTGGCGGGTTAATGCATCCAGACACTCAAATCACACACGACTAGGCGCAACTGATGAATAGCAAAACCATTCGCGTTAAAGACATCGAGATTGCCAACGACAGGCCTTTCGTTTTGTTTGCAGGCATGAACGTGTTGGAGTCGCGGGATCTCGCCATGCGAGTGGCAGAGCATCACGTGAATGTCACCCAAAAAATGGGCATTCCTTACGTGTTTAAGGCGTCATTTGATAAAGCCAATCGATCTTCTGTTCGTTCGTATCGAGGCCCTGGCATGGACGAGGGGTTGAAAATTTTCGCCGAGATCAAGCAGACATTTGATGTGCCAGTGATTACCGACGTGCATGAGATCTATCAGTGCGAGCCTGTGGCGAGCGTTTGCGATGTCATTCAATTGCCCGCTTTCTTGGCGCGGCAAACTGACTTGGTCGAGGCAATGGCGAACACTGGCGCTGTCGTGAACATCAAGAAACCGCAATTTCTCAGCGCCAGTCAAATGGGCAACATCGTCGAAAAATTCAGCGAGTGTGGCAACGACAAGGTCATGCTCTGCGAGCGCGGCAGCAGCTTTGGCTATGACAACTTGGTCGTGGACATGCTAGGTTTTCGCACCATGAAAGAAGTCAGCAATGGCGCCCCGCTGATTTTTGATGTTACCCACGCCTTACAGTGCCGCGACCCGATGGGAGCTGCTTCCGGTGGTCGTCGACGGCAAGTGGCGGAGCTAGGTAGAGCGGGTATCTCTGTTGGTTTGGCGGGCCTATTTTTAGAGGCACACCCCGATCCTGACAACGCCAAGTGCGATGGCCCCAGCGCCTTACCGCTGGATAAGCTGGAGCCGTTTTTGACGGAGATAAAGGCCTTAGATGATTTGGTTAAAAGCCTCCCCAAGCTGGACATTCTCTGAGGCTGATATTTGTCCGCCAATGATGTGGCGAAAATCCATAACCGTGCCAGCATT
>TARA_B100001057_G_scaffold108073_1_pt1 | contig 33196 bp, 28 predicted proteins | sample TARA_B100001057 | Tara Oceans TARA_B100001057 (sample SAMEA2621839) | marine metagenome | biome: marine biome (ENVO:00000447); feature: surface water layer (ENVO:00002042); material: "saline water (ENVO:00002010), including plankton (ENVO:xxxxxxxx)" | depth 5 m | reverse complement strand
AAAGATTTATTATAAATGGCACATCCAAAACGTAAAATATCTAAAACAAGGAGAGATAAACGTAGAACTCATATTAAAGCTGATAAACAGCAAATTTCAATATGTAAAGCTACAGGTGAGTCACACCTATACCACAGAGCTCATTGGCATGAGGGAAAGCTTTATTATAGAGGAAAAGTGTTAGTTGATTCTCTAGAATCATAAAAAACTAGTATCTTAAAGTATCAATTTAATTGTCCAATGGCATAATTGATGTTAGTATGATATCTAACAATACAAAAAAAATAAAAGCCGCTATTACTGCAATTGGTGGTTATGTTCCAGAAGACTTTATTTCCAATAAAGATTTAGAGAAAATGGTTGACACCAATGATGATTGGATAATTGCAAGAACTGGAATTAAAAAAAGAAGAATACTTAAAGAAAAAGGGAAAGCCACCTCATATTTGGCTGTAAATGCAGCTAATGATCTCATAAAGAAAAAAAATTTAGATCCAAATAGTATTGACCTGGTGATTGTGTCTACAATTACTCCAGATTACCATGGAGCATCTACAGCCCCAACAGTTGCATCCCAAATAAAAGCTATAAATGCATATGCATTTGATATAAATGCTGCATGTTCTGGATTTCTTTTTGGAATGTCTACAGCTACCAGTTATATTGAGTCTGGTAGATATAAAAAGGTTCTTTTAATAGGAGCAGACATGATGTCCTCAATAGTTGATTATACAGATAGATCAACAAGTATTTTATTTGGAGATGGAGCTGGTGCAGTTTTGATTGAACCAAGTGAAAATGACTTTGGTTGGGAAGACGAATTTTTGAGATCAGACGGAGTCGGTGCAGAATGGTTAAAAATTAAAGCAGGAGGTTCATTATACCCAACTTCAATAGAAACCTTTGAAAAAAAATGGCATTACATTACACAGGATGGCAAGACTGTTTTTAAATCTGCTGTCTCAGAGATGGCTAATGCTACAGAGCAAATTATAATCAGAAATAAACTTGATCCTGATGATATAAAATTTCTATTACCTCATCAAGCTAACAAAAGAATTATTGATGCTACCGCAGAAAAGATTAATTTAGATAAAAATAAAGTCTTGATGAACATAGAAGAATATGGGAATACAACAGCAGCAACAATACCACTCCTTATGTATGACTATGAGAACAAGTTTAAAAAAGGAGATAAAATTATTCTTGCTGCTTTTGGAGCAGGTCTAACCTGGGGTGCGGCATATTTAACATGGGCATATAATTAAAACAGAATTCATGGATATCAAAGAAATACAAAACCTAATAAAATTTGTTTCAAAATCTGGTGTTGAAGAGGTAAAAATTGAGAGAGAGGATTTCAAAATTACAATTAAGACAAAGAAAAACTCTCCACAACAAATAGTTGTTGAAGAATTACCTAATAAAATAAACATTCCAACTCAAGCTATGGCTCCAGTAAGTCAAGAAGTTATTAAAGAAAAGATTTTAGATCCTGAGATCCCCAAAACTGAGGATTCAAATCATTTAATTGTTAAGTCTCCCATAATAGGAACTTTCTATAGAAAACCATCACCAGATAAACCTTCATTTGTGGAGGTTGGACAAAATGTAGGAGAAGGGGATGTGCTCTGTGTTATTGAGGCAATGAAATTGTTTAACGAGATAGAATCTGAAGTGTCTGGAAAAATTGTAAAAATTCTTGTAGATGATCAAAGCCCAGTCGAGTTTGATCAGCCTCTATTTCTCATAGATCCATCATAATAAATGTTTAAAAAAATATTAATTGCTAATAGAGGAGAAATAGCTATGCGTGTTATCAGGACATGCAAAGAAATGGGTATTAAAACTGTAGCTGTATATTCTAAAGCTGATGAGGAAAGCCTACATGTTCGCTTTGCTGATGAGGCGGTTTGTATTGGACCTGCTGTTAGTAATGAATCATATTTAAAACCAGCAAATATAATTGCAGCGGCAGAGATAACAAATGCTGATGCAATTCATCCTGGTTATGGTTTTTTATCGGAGAATAGTAACTTTTCAAAAATATGTGAGGAACATATGATAAAATTTATTGGAGCTTCACCTTCAATGATTGAAGCAATGGGAGATAAGTCAACAGCTAAAAAAACAATGCAAAAAGCTGGAGTACCTGTTATCCCTGGTTCTGATGGTCTTGTTCCAACTTTGGAAGATGCTCAAAATATTGCTCTCGAGATAGGTTACCCTGTAATGTTAAAAGCAACTGCTGGAGGAGGAGGTAAAGGTATGAGAATGGCAAATGATCCAAATGATTTGATGAAAGCATGGGAAGTTGCGAGACAAGAGTCTAAATCTGCTTTTGATAATGATGATATGTATTTAGAAAAATTTATAGAGGACCCAAGACATATTGAAATTCAGATTATAGCTGATTCTAAGGGCAAAGCTTGTCATCTATCAGAAAGAGACTGTTCTATTCAAAGACGTCATCAGAAATTAATTGAAGAGACCCCCTCACCTTTTATGACTAAGTCTTTAAGAAAAGCTATGGGAGAAGCAGCTGTAAAAGCAGCTGAATATATAAAATATGAAGGAGCTGGAACTGTTGAGTTTCTTGTTGATAAGCATAAGAATTTTTATTTCATGGAGATGAACACTAGAATTCAAGTAGAACATCCAATCACCGAACAAGTAATAGATTATGACTTAATAAGAGAACAAATAAAAGTAGCAGCTGGGGAGACAATAAAGGGTAAGAATTATTTTCCAAAATTATGTTCAATAGAATGTAGAATTAATGCAGAAGATTCTGAAAATGACTTCATGCCTAACCCAGGAAAGATTCTTAATCTTCATTTTCCTGGCGGGCATGGAGTGAGAATTGATACCCATGTATATAGCGGATATGTTATACCCCCATATTATGATTCAATGATTGCAAAACTTATAACTACTGCTCAGACAAGAGAAGAAGCTATTAATAAAATGAAAAGGGCTTTAGATGAATTTGTTATTGAAGGAGTTAAAACTACTATCCCTTTTCATAAAAAAATGATGGAGCATCCAGACTTTGTATCAGGAAATTATACAATAAGATTTATTGAATCAGCTCAAGCTTAGGATTTTACAATACCCATCTCAATTAATTTTTCAGCTATTTGAATAGTATTTGTTGCAGCACCTTTTCTTAGATTGTCAGCAATAATCCAAAGGTTTAATCCATTCTTAATACTAAAGTCTCTTCTGATTCTCCCTACAAAAACTTCATCTTTATTAGCAGCGTTAATAGGCATTGGGTATAAGTTTTTTTCTGGCTCATCTTCAACTATTAATCCAGGAGAACTTTTTAATATGCTAAAAACTTCTTCAAGCCTAAATTCATTTTCAAATTCAATATTAACAGACTCACCATGACAAATTTCTATTGGCACTCTAACTGCAGTAGATGTAATTTGAATACTGTTGTCATTTAATATTTTTCTTGTTTCATTTATTAGTTTGTTTTCTTCTTTAGTGTAACCATCTTCCTCAAATACATCGCAGTGTGGCAGAAGATTTTGATCTATAGGATATGGGTAAACTTTTTCAGAATTGGATTCATTTCTTTCACTATACAACTGATCAATAGCATTTTTACCAGTTCCAGATACAGATTGATATGTAGAAATTACTAGACGCTTAATCTTAAACTTTTTGTGAAGAGGAGCTAATACAACAAGCATCTGCATAGTAGAGCAATTAGGATTAGCAATTATATAATCATCATTTGTTAAAGTTTCTGAATTTACTTCACTAACTATTAGCTTTTTTGTTGAGTCCATTCTCCAAGCAGAAGAATTATCAACTACTCGAGTTCCTTTGTCTGCAAATTTAGGCGCCCATTCCTTTGAGGTTGAACCTCCAGCTGAAAAAAGTGCAATATCAGGTTTCATACGTACCGCATCATTTAATGAGATTATATCATACTTTTTACCCTTAAATCCAATCTTATTACCGACAGATTTTTTTGAGGCAACTGGTATTATTTGAGTAATTGGGAATTCTCGTTTATCTAAGAGTTTGAGCATAACGGTTCCAACAACACCTGTTACACCAACAACAGCTACTTTCATATTTATTTATTTTTATTCATTTTTTTGTAAAACACTGAACGACTCAAAGGCTCATATTTATCTTTTTCCCCAATAACAACTATATCCTTTTTTTTGTTTTTTCTATAGCTATAATTTGCAATATTTCCTGATTTTTTACACACAGCATGTACTTTTGTGACATACTCTGAAACTGCCATTAGATTTGGCATTGGGCCAAATGGATTTCCAAGATAGTCCATATCTAGCCCGGCAATAATAACTCTAATTCCATTATTTGCAATTTTATTACAAACTGAAACTATTTGATCATCGAAAAACTGAGCCTCATCTATAGCGACAACATCGCATTTAATAATCCTTTTTAAAATTTCATGTGAAGATTTTACCTCTATGCACTCAAGCTTACTTTCATCGTGTGACTCAATAAAATTTTTACTTCTTGAGTCAATAATTGGTTTGAAAATTTTAACTTTTTGATTAGCAATTTTTGCTCTTTTGATACGTCTAATGAGTTCTTCTGTCTTTCCTGAGAACATTGACCCGCATATAACCTCAATCCATCCGAATTGTTCATTGTTATATACTGGATTTTCTAAAAACATTTTGTAATTTGATTTTCAATTAAAACAAATTTATCAAAAAGTAAATCATTATAATAAACTAAGGTGTTTAAAAAATTAGAAAAGAAAATTAAAGAACTTGCTTTAAAAATTCATGATTCAAAATCAAATGACTTAAAAAGTATTTATGAAGATTCAAAAAAATTATATGAATTAACTGTTATACATAAATATCTTACTAACCAAGAGAAAGGCGGTGACTGGACGCTTCATGAGGAAAAACTTAAAGAAACTCTAAAAAGTCTAAATTTAGAAACAAAAAAAACAATTACAAATCCTAATAATGCAAGCGAGATTACCCCTTTGATTGATTCTATAAAAGATCTAGTAACTGAAATACCTGAGTCAGATGATGATAAATGATATCAACCTTTATATTGTACCAACCCCAATAGGAAATCTTGATGATATAACACTAAGAGCAATTGACACTTTAAAAAGTTCAGATTTAATTTTATCTGAAGACACAAGACACGCAAAAAAACTTTTAAGTCATTACAAAATAACTACAAAAATTAAAAGTTATCATTTAAATAACGAACATAAAAAAGTGAATGAGTATGTTAAATTAATGCTTAATGGTAAAACTATTTCTTTAATTACAGATGCTGGAACTCCATGTATATCAGACCCTGGATTTTTATTGGTTAGGGAGGCAATTAAAAATGAAATTAAAATTACATGTTTGCCGGGTCCAACAGCTCTAATACCCGCAATTGTTTTAAGTGGACTATCTAGTGATGCTTTTATCTTTGAAGGTTTTTTACCAAGAAAAAAGGGTAGGAAATCAAAACTTAAACAGATTTCACAGAATGTAATTACAACAATTGTATATGAATCACCTTATAGAATTATTAAAACATTATCTGACTTGTCAGATTTTTTAGGAGGTGATAGGGAAATCTCTGTTAGTAGAGAAATATCAAAAATATATGAAGAAACGTTCAGGGGATCTGTTAATGACGCTTTAGAACATTTTTCTAAAAAAAAAATAAAAGGTGAGTTCGTAATTTGTATTAATAAGATCAAAGATTTAAGTTAAATTTTTTTATGAAAAATTGGATAGAAAAAGAACAGCCAGAAGAAGACACAATCCAATCTCTTAAAAAAGATTTAAAAATCGATGATTTCATATGCTCTTTATTGCTTCAAAGAGAAGTTAACTCTTTAAAAAAGGCTCAGAATTTTTTTAGACCTGATATTAATTTACTACATGATCCATTTCTTATGAAGGATATGAAAAAGGTTGTTGAAAAAATTCAAAATTCAAAGGAGCATAGGATTATGATTTTAGGGGACTACGATGTTGACGGTACAACATCTACAGCAATGCTATATAAATATTTTAAAAGTATGGACTATGATCTCCTATATTATATTCCTGATCGATATGAAGAAGGATATGGAGTATCGGAAAGAGCTATTGAGTATGCGGAAATAAATAAAGTCTCATTAATAATAACTGTTGACTGTGGTATAAAAGCAGTTGATCAAGCTAATCTATCTAACTCCAAGAATATAGATATGATAATATGTGACCATCATCTTCCAGGTGAACAAACTCCAAATGCTTTTGGAATACTAAATCCAAAGCAAGAAAACTGTAATTATCCTTTTAAAGAATTATGTGGTTGCGGTATCGCATATAAATTAATAACAGCTCATAATTCATTAGTAATGAGTTCAATTGATACATCTATATTCTTAGATTTTGTTGCTCTTGCAACAATTTCAGATATGATGCCTTTGATTGATGAAAATAGAATTATGGTTTTTCACGGATTAAATGTTATAAATTCAAAACCCCGAATAGGTTTGAGAAATTTTTTGAAGTCAATTAATGGTAGTGTTGATGAATCAAAAATATCATTTAATATTGGGCCTAGAATTAATGCTGCTGGAAGAATGAAGACAGGAAAAATAATTGTGGATTTATTGATTGAAGAAGATATTATTAGAGCAAATACTCTTTCAAATGATATTGAATATTTAAATCAAAACAGAAGAAGAGTAGAAAAAGATGTCGTTGATGAAGCTTTGAGGCAAATTGATAATGAACGATATACAAATATTGTATACGGGGAAGGATGGAGTCAAGGAGTGCTAGGAATTGTTGCATCAAGAATAATTGAAAGATCCTATAAGCCTACTATAGTATTAACAGAATCAAATGACGATATTTTGACTGGCTCTGTAAGGTCAGTTAAAGACTATGATGTTTATAAATCATTATCAGATTGTCAAGACAATCTGCTCCAATATGGAGGTCATAAGTACGCAGCTGGATTAAAAATAAAAAAATCAAATCTTGATATTTTTAAAAATCAATTTGAGACTATTGTCAAAGATTCTGTAAGTCATAAAATGTTTTCTAGATCATTTTCTTATGATCTTTTAATTGACTTTTCAAAGTTAACTATTGAGAATGTAAAAATTATTCAAAGGATTGCTCCTTTTGGATTAGGGAATAAACGTCCAGTTTTCAGAACTAACAATTGTTTTATTGATTCTAAATTGAAATTTTTAGGAAAAGATCAACAAATTGTTAAATCAACCATTAAAGATAAATATGGGATAAAATTATCATTTATATGTTTCGATAAGAAAAGTGATTTAGTTGGTCTTAAATCACCGTTTGATATTCTTTACAATGTAAATCTAAATACTTTTTCAGGTAAAGAAGTAATTGAATTAACCATAAGAGAGTTGTTTATAAAAAAATAAACCCCACCAACGGCAGGGTTTATGAATAATACTAAAATATTGTTTTTAGAAATTAATATTAAGTCCTAAATTCCATGTTGTCCCTTTTCCAAAGTATACATTGTTTTCAACATTAACACCATTCCAGGTTCTTCCACCGTCGTTATGGAAATTAGTTTGTGATTGTGAAAGGTATTCTTTGTCAAATAGATTATTGATATTTAACCTTGCACGAGTTTCATAACCTAATAAGGTGAATCTATATGTTGCACCTAAATCAGTAGTCCCCCATGATGGTAATTTAATAGATCCTCTATTATTATCTGAATTGAATTCGCTGTCAAGAGGACCAAATCTTCCATGAAGATTATCAAAGCTCATCATATCAACATCAACTGAAAGTTTAGATGAAAGTTTATAGTCAAGACCTAAGTATAATACAGTCTGAGCTGCATCACCAATTTTTACTCCATCTAAATATAATGTTCCTGTTGTACCAGCTGGTTGATTGTTGTCAATGAAATATGCATCGCCCTGAAAGTTTTTGGTATATTTCCAGTCACCTAATGAGGCCATACCTTTTACTCTTAGACGACTTGATGGGTACCATGTCATTTCAGCCTCAACACCCTGATGAGTTTGCTCAACACCACTATAGATAATTCTGACACCTTGATCATCAATTGATGTACTTCTCCTCAGTGTTCTATCTCCCCATACAGTGTGATATGCATTAATAGTTCCCTTAAAGTTTGAAGATCTAAAACCATATCCAAGCTCGAATGAAGTAAATGATTCATTAAGAATTTCGTCAGCTTCTTCAAAATCATAATCAGCATTTGGGAATACACCATCAAAAGATGGAGGTCTCATAATTTGCCCCACATTGAAGAAAAAGTTCGAATTATCATTAGCCCTATAGTTAGCACCACCTTTAATATATCCACCATTTACAGTAACCACTCTACTTTTAGTGTCTGGTGCAGCAGTATAAAAACCTTCCCATTGATAGTCCTGACTAGATGTCCCAACTTGAAGTACAGCAGAGAATTTATCACTACCTGTATATTCTATCAAACCGTTAAAGCCTGTCCAATTAACATGACCTATATAATACCTTTGAGATCCATTAGGATTATCCATACCTAAATTTTTAAATGGATTTGCCTCATATGTATCTGTAATAACAGTTCCAATCCTATCACCATTTCCTGAGAAATTAAATCCATTTATAGTAGAAATATATCCATCCAACCCAAACAGAGTCTCAGGACCTCTTCTATGGTATGCTTTATATGACCTCAGATCAATTCCAACTTCATATCTAAAATTATCTGAATCTATTTTAATTTTAGAAATTCCACCCAACCAGTTGTGTGAGTTTGTTGAGAATCTTCTTATAGTTGTATCAGCGCCCCACTTACTAGGAAGGCCATCAATTGTATTGTGATATCCTAGTTTCATTCCTGCAAAAGGACCATTGTCAGGTACATGTGCTCCAGCCATATTTTTTTGTACAGCCACACCCCAATTTATAGTTGTGTCAGAATTTCTCCACTCACCATGGTCATCAAGATACTCAGCATATGATTCTCTGAATGGACTAACACCATAAGACCCTCTTCCTCTTAAGCCTGTTCCACCACCTCTTCCAGCAGAACCATATAGCGATGTTGCTAAAGTTACTCTACTAGAAATTTCCCAATCCCAGTTGATTGTTGCTAAAGGTTTGTTGTAGTAATTTCTTAGTATTGAAAATTCTTCACCTTGATACTGTCCATATAATGCATTAAATTTTCTATAGTCGTCACCTTGAATTGGACCATAGTCAAGATAATCTTGAAGTTGTGTTCCATAATATGCTTGATGATGCCACTGACCAGCACCAATTAATGAGAAGTTAAATTCGTGATCTCCTCCTCTAGGGGTATAACCAACTGAAAAAGCATATGTTGTTCCCTCTCCTTGCATACCATTTCTCCAACCATCACCTTGCCAGAATCCAAGCAGAAAACTTGAAGACCAACCCAGTTCATTAACTCCAGTATTGTGGAATGCTGTAAATTTTTGATAGTTATTGTCACCAAGAGACATTTTAATTCCAGAGCCTGGATCTACTTCAGCAGCTCGAGTATTAACAGATACAGTTCCACCTGCAGAGGGTACTGCCAGAGATGTTGAACCAAGACCTCTTTGAATTTGTACACTTGAAGTAAGATCAATTAATCCCATCCAGTTCGACCAATATACACGACCATTTTCCATGTCGTTTACTGGCTGACCATTAATTACATAAGCGGTATTGGTAAAACCAAAACCTCTTACATACATTTGACCATCACCATAACCACCATTATCCTGGTTTGTATAAACTCCAGGGGTTCTTTTAAGTGTTTCAACAAACTCAAGATTTCCAGCTTTAAGATCAATTTCAGCTCCTGAAACTGAACTAAATGCAATAGGAGTTATTCTGTCTCTAGCTACATCAACAACTTGAGAAGTTACAGTAACTTCGGTCAAAGCTATAGAGTCAAGAACAGACTCTTGAGCAGAAATTGTAAACGTAAAAAGAGAAAATATAATTAAGCTTAATTTTTTCATGAATATTTTAATTTTTGTTTGATACAAAAGTAAAATTATTCACCCTTATTTGAGTTAACTAAATATTAACAAAGGCCTATCAATATGTAAATAAAAGTAGTGAGTTATTTTTTTAACTGGTCCCTTGTATTTTTTGTAGAGCTGTCAAGTCCTTTATACTTACCAGCTAAAATTTCTTTAGCTATTGATTTTCCTAACTCAACACCCCATTGATCAAAACTAAATACATTTAAAATAGAACCAATTGTAAAAATTTTATTTTCATACATCGCAATTAATGATCCAAGGTTAATAGGGTCTAACTTGTTAATAACTATTGAGTTTGACGGTTTGTTACCATCTATATTTTTATGAATATCTTCACCTGAAGTTGATTTACCCATCATCAAAGCATTTGTCTGAGCTAAAAAGTTGGAGTTTAAAATTTTATGTTGATCAGAATCACCATATAATGATTTTTTAAATGCAATAAAGTCTGATGGAATAATTTTAGTCCCTTGATGCATTAGTTGAAAAAAAGCATGTTGAGCATTAGTCCCTGTTGAACCCCAAACTATTGACCCAGTCTCATAATTCACTTTTTCCCCACTTCTATCAATACTTTTACCATTACTTTCCATACTTGCCTGTTGAAGATAATCGGGGAATTTAGACAATAATTGGCTGTAAGGTAGAACTACTTCTGTTTCACATTTAAAAAAATTATTATACCAAATACTAATTAAAGCAAGAACTACTGAAATATTTTTTTCAAATGGAGAACTTTTAAAATGAAGATCCATTTCATTTGCACCTCTCAGAAAATCTTTAAAATTTTCTGAACCTATAACTATTGAAATAACAAGACCAACAGATCCCCATAATGAAAATCTTCCACCAACCCATTCAGGTATAGAAAGTATATTTTCTGAGGAAACACCAAATTTTTTGGGAGTCTCAATATTATTTGAAATGCAGATAAAATGATCATTTATAAAATCTTCGCTTGCATTATCAATAAACCACGCTCTAATTTTATTTGCATTTTCAATTGTCTCAATGGTGGAAAAGGTTTTTGAAACTATTATAAAAATGGTAGTCTCTGGATTTATTTTTTCCAAGAGTTTTGATGTAAAATCAGGATCTATGTTTGAGATAAAATGTGGTTTAATTCCTTTGTTGTAATATGATAGTGCTTCTGTTACCATCTCAGGACCTAGGTGGGACCCTCCAATTCCGATATTAACAACATCTGTAATTTTTTTACCAGTATATCCTAATCTATCTCCATTATTTATTTTGTCAGAAATGTTAATTATTTTATTTAAGGTTTTATTTACCCCATCATTTCCTGATGATCTTAACGCCGTATGAAGAACAGCTCTACTCTCAGTTTCATTTATAACAGATCCATTAAAATATTTATCAATATTATTTTTAAGATTAGTTTCTTTACATAAGCTTGTTAAAAGCTTAAAGGTATTATTGCTTAGTCTATTTTTTGAGAAGTCAACGTAAAAGTTATTCCAACTTATAGAAAACTCATCGAGTCTATTATTTTCTTCTTTGAAAAAGTCATTAATATGACGATTATTCTCTTTATCAAATTGCTGAACCAGTTTTTTCCATGAAGAAAGTTTCGTTGGATTAATCTTTGATAAAGCCATTATATAGAGGTTTTATTTTTTATTATTATAGAATCAATTTGTGATTTAATTAAAACAATATCATTAAGATACTTATTTTTTAAGGACTCCTTAATTGGTTTAGCCTCTGGAAGTTTTTGTTTAAAAGGATCTACTTCACGTCCATTTTTCCAAAATCTATAACATACGTGAGGGCCTGAGGTATATCCAGTAACTCCAACAAAACCAATAACATCACCTTGCTCAACAAATTGACCTGCTTTTACATTAGCTTTCCTCATGTGGAGGTATTGAGTTGTATATGTATTGTTATGCTTAACTTTTACATATCTACCATTTGCTCTGGTGTAGCTTACTTCTGTCACAGTTCCGTTTGCAGTTGATAATATAGGTGTACCAATTGGTGCTGCAAAATCTGTGCCTCTGTGTGGCCTTACTCGATTACCATACAATGCGATCCTTCTTCTAAGATTATATCTTGATGAAATTCTACCAAATTTTATTGGGGATTGTAAAAAAGCCCTTCTAAGATTCTTAGCATCCTGATCAAGATACTCAACAATACCTTTGATAGAATCAGTTTCATACTCGAACGCATACCTTTCTATTCCTTTATGTAAAAAATATGCTGCTTTAACTTTTGTGATTTCAACAGGAATAGTGTCATCCACAAAGGCTTGTGTGTAGATTACCTTAAATTTATCACCCTTATCTAGTCTAAAAAAATCAATTGTCCAAGCATATATATCAGATAAATAATATGTTAATAAAGGGTCTTTACCTTGCTCTTCAAGAGTTAAGTATAATGAGTTTTCAATGTTGCCTGATGCTGATAAGTCTTTATATGTTCTTTCCTTTTTAAAAGTTTTTCCATAAATACTATCTTTAAGTTGAATCATAGAATACCCCTCTATAGTAGGGTGATAAACAAATGCTTTTAAGCTAGGTATCGAGTCATTTGTAAATACTAGTGTATATGGTTTTCCACGCTGAAGCATTCTGAAGTCAACATCATTCTTAGTTTTTTCTAGAGCTTTATATATTTCGGGATAATCAATACCTTGTCCTTCAAGTATGTCTCCAAAAGTATCACCTCTTCCTACTTTCTTCTCCTCAAATATATGCTTTGACTCATTATACCCATATTTATAAATAATTGGCTCTTCATCTTCTGAAATAATTGAAGTAATATCAGAACCACATGAACTAAATAAGTTGATAATTGAAAACAATAATGAAAAAAAATAAAATCTAATATTGTTCATTAACTTTTTTGTTTAGTTAAAATAGGACTTACAATACCTGAATAGTTATTCAAGTCAGCTTTAATAGAGCCAACCAATAAGTCTGCCTGGATCCTAATAGGAATTTTATTTTTGTCATTAGTTATCCATATGGTTATACTTCCTTCCCCTTTAAAAATTCTACTTCTATTAGTGGCAGGCATTAATTTTAAACACTCTATTTTTCCATATTTGGTTCTTATTACTTCTTTACCGAGATATTTGAGAGCCATCTCTCTGTTTTTTGAGTCGTAGAACATATTAATAGTAAAAAAGTCTCCTTTTTTTATATCATCTTCAGATAAGTTTTTCCTTAAATAATATAGTGATGATATAAGATCTTGAGCATTATCATTTGTTGTGATAATATCAGTAGTCCCTTTTTTAATATTTTTCACAGTAGCCTCTTTTTTTTCTGAGTCAAAACTAATTTCCAAATTTTTCGTATATCCACCTTCATAAATATTTCTTTTAAAAAGCTTAGGTTGTACTTTTTTTGATTTAAAATAGCTACTGTAATAATCTTCAACTTTGAAAAAAAGTCTAGCAAGACCAATTGTTTTTCCATAACCAGATGCAAGTAAAACATCTTCTCCGTCAAGCTCTTCATTTGATAGGGTTAGAGAGGCATAACTGGCGTTGAAAATTCCATAATGTACTCTGTATTCAAGATTTTCCCCAGCTTTAAATGGCTCAAATTCAGTAGAGGGAGTTTGACAGAAAATTAGATTAATACTAAAGAATATACACTTAAGATATAGAAGAATAATTTTCATCTTGCAGTTACAAAATTAATCAAAATTAATTTCTTAATTGATTAAAAACCGATCTACCTCTAGCATTTCCAAGAAACTTAATTAGTTCTTCTTCCTCTAGTTCTTTTATTTTAATAAAAGATTTATATTTTTTCAATAGTTTATCTTTTAGAATAGGCCCAATTCCAATTAAATCATCTATGCCTGATTTAAGCGCATCTTTACTTCTTATATCTCTATGGAAGTTAATAGCAAATCTATGAGCTTCATTTCTTAATTGCTGAATTAATTTTAAAGTTTCAGATTTCTTATCAATGTATAAAGGAAGTTTGTCATTAGGCTTGAATATCTCCTCAAGTCTTTTAGCTATACCTATTATCGCTACTTTTTTTTCTAATTTGAGTTTCCTTATACTTTTTAGACCTGCAGAAAGCTGTCCTTTTCCTCCATCTACAATAATAAGATTAGGTAATGGTTTATTCTCTTTTAAAAGCCTAGATAATCTTCTGAATATTACCTGTTCCATAGATGCAAAGTCGTCGGGCCCCTCAATATTCTTAATTTTAAAATGTCTATAATCTTTTTTTGACGGTTTACCATTCTTAAATACTACACATGAGGCAACAGGATTTGTACCCATTAAATTTGAATTGTCAAAACATTCTATTTGGAAAGGTTGATTTTTTAATTGTAAATCTTTTTTTGCTTGTTCCATAATCCTTTTTCCATGTGCCTCAGGATCTACAATTTTTATCTGCTTTAACTTATCAATTCTGTAAAATTTGGCGTTTCTTTCAGAAAGTTCTATCAACTTTTTTTTATCACCTGATTTAGGAACTGAAATTTTAAGTGTTTTAGGAAGGTTCACTTTAAATGGAACAACGACTTCTGTGCTTTGAGAATGAAACCTTTGTTTAAGTTCAATAATAGCTAATCTTAAAATTTCTTCATCAGTCTCTTCAAGCCTTTTCTTTATTTCAAGTGTAAATGATCTGATAACTGCACCATAAGATATTTGTAAATAATTCACATATGCAAAGGTTTGATCAGTAATCAAGGCAAAAACATCAATATCATTTATCTTGGAATTAACAATTGTTGATTTTGCTTGATAATTATATAGAATATCTAGCTTGTCTTTAATTTCTTGCGCCTCTTCATATTTGAGATTCTTAGAAAAAGTATCCATCTTATATTTTAATTCATCAATTGACTTTTTAAAATGACCTTTAATTAGATGTCTTATTGATTTTATATTTTCAGAAAACTTAATTTTTATTGTATCCTCTGTCTCCTTTTTTATCATATGGTTAAGCTCATGGTTTAAAAAAGGATAAATATCTTTTATAAGTTTAATCAAAAAACGAGCACTATATACATTAGTGAATGGTCCGTAATATTCTCCTCTTCTTTTTTCAACCTTTCTTGTATAGAAAATATCTGGAATAGGATCTTTGACTACACATATCCATGGGTATGACTTATCATCCTTTAGTAATATATTATACTTAGGCTGGTATTTCTTTATTAAATTATTCTCGAGGAGTAGGGCATCCATTTCTGTATCAACAATGATCTTCTCAATTCTTTTTATGTTCTTGACTAAGAGTCTAGTCTTTTTACTGTCATGATTCTTTGTAAAATATGAGGTAACTCTTTTTTTTAAATTTTTTGCTTTACCTATATATATTATTTTTTCATCGTCATAAAACTGATATACACCAGGTAGCTCTGGAAGTGATTTTGATTGAATATGAAGTTCGGATAGTTCCATTAAAACAAAATTAAAGCTATTTTTATTTTATATTAATGTTGATGATAAATAACAATAAAAAGTTTTTACGAAAAGCTTTCAAAGAAAAAAGATCTAAAATTAATTTAAGTCGATATCAGTATTTATGTAAGTGTATTTATAATAATCTAATTAAGCTTGAAATTTGGGATAAAAATTTTTTCCATATTTATTTATCTAATGATTCTAAAAAAGAGGTTAGCACAAATGAAATTGTAAGCTTATTGATAGAAACAAATAAAAAAGTGATAGTGCCAAAAATTTGTAATGATCAATTAATTCATTTTGAAATAGACTTAGCTACAGAGTTCATAATTAATGAACTCGGAATCAGAGAACCAATTACTAAGATAGAATTTGATAAATCATTAATTGAAATAATAATAGTTCCGCTATTAGTTTTTGATAGAAAAGGCCATCGAGTTGGATATGGTGGAGGGTATTATGATAGGTTCCTGGGTGATACTCCAAATAATGTTGTTAAAATAGGACTTTCTTTATTTAAACCTGTTGATCAGATTAGTGATATTAATGAAAATGATATTAGGCTAAATCTTGTTGTAACTCCAAGTAAAATATATAACTTTAATTAAAAAGAAACCCTTTTATTAAAGACTAATAAAAGAATTACACCTGTACTGATGTAGGAATCAGCAAAATTAAATACATACTCAAAAAAGGTATATTCTTGTCCACCTATGTAGGGCAACCAATTAGGCCATATCCATGTTGTTAGAGGAAATTGAATCATATCAACCACGCTTCCATAAAATAACGTAGAATAACCCACCTCGGGAAATAATGTAGCAACTTGACCGTAACTAGATGAAAATATTACACCATAAAAAACTGAATCGATAACATTCCCAATTGCACCTGCTAATATTAAACAAACACAAAGTATTAATAATTGTGAACCTTTAGTCTTAATAATGCTTCTAAGCCAAAAACCTATCCCTATGCAAGCAAAGATTCTAAAAAAGGTTAATATTAATTTTGCAGAATTTTCATCTAGAAAAGGTATTAAATTATTTAACCTTGCACCCATTGCCATTCCCTTATTTTCTATAAATAAAAGTTTAAAAAACCCCAGATCTATAATGGGCATTTCACCATATGCTGTAATGGGATAATTAAGCTTTATATAAAATTTTACAAACTGATCTAAAAAAACCAATATTAAAATTAATGTTAAGGACTTTTTAGCATCTATATTTTTTAGTAAGGAAATCAAGGAGTAGAACTTAACTTTGAATATTCTTTGCCTCAATACTTAATGTTGCGTGAGGAACGATTTTGAGTCTTTTCTTATTGATAAGCTTTCCGGTAACCCTACAAACTCCATATGTCTTGTTTTCAATTCTTATAAGGGCATTTTTTAAATCTCTGATAAATTTTTCTTGCCTTAGGGCTAATTGAGTATTAGCTTCTTTTGACATTGTCTCAGAGCCTTCTTCAAAGGATTTAAATGTTGGTGAAGTGTCATCGGTTCCATTATTACTATCATTCATATATGCGCTCTTAAGAAGATCTAAATCTGTCTTTGCTTTTTCAATTTTTTCATTAATAATTTTTCTGAAGCTTTCTAATTCTTTATCAGTATACCTGTTTTTTGTCTTTTTACTCATTTTAAACTTTATTTATGGTTATAACTGTTTTTATATCATCAAACTCAATTTTTTCTCCTTTATTTAAATCTTCGCTAAAATATAATTTTATTGCTAGAGTTTCACCCTTTATGTAATCTAAATTAGAATTTAATGCCTCTTCAAGTTTTTCGTTATTTTTTAAATTAATCTCAATTTTATCAGTTACATCAAGGCCATGATTCTTTCTTATATTTTGAATTCTATTTATTATTTCTCTTGCTATACCCTCATTAATAAGATTTTCACTAAGATTCAAATCAAGAGCTATAGTTTGATTACCATCTGTTGCTACAGAGAGACCTTCAATATCTTTATAGTTTATCTCAACATCATCATTAGTAATAATTACATCAATTTTTTCAACTGACAGATTGATACTTCCTTCAACTTCAAGTTTTTCAATTTCAGTATTTGAAAGTTCTTTGATTTCTTTTGCAACAGCATTAATTATCTTTCCATATCTTGGTCCAAGCAGCTTAAAGTTTGGTTTAAGCTCTTTGACAAGTATAGAGTCTTTATTATCAAGAAACTCAATTGATTTCACATTAATTTCAGATAGTATTTGAGATTTTGCGTTTTCAATCTCTTCTTTTTCATTATCTGTTTTAACTGGAATAATTATCTTATTAAGTGGTTGTCTAACCTTAATCTTTTCTTTTTTTCTAATTGAAAGTGCTAAAGAACAAATATTTCTTACTTGATTAATTTTATTCTCAAGCTTTTTATCAATTAACTCAGGTATAGTATCTGGAAAATTTGATAGATGAACAGAATTAGCATCTTCTCTTTTGGAAATCAGATTTAAAGATTGAAATACATATTCTGAATAAAAAGGTGCTATGGGAGAAATGAGTTTACTAATTATAATTAAACATTCATGTAGTGTCTGATATGCAGAAATCTTATCATCATTATATTCTCCTTTCCAGAATCTCCTTCTTGATAATCTTACGTACCAATTGCTAAGTTTCTCCTGAACAAAATCATTTATATCTCTTGAAGCAGGAGTTAAATCATAATTTTCAAGGTTGTAATCTACTTTTTTAACTAATGAATTTAGCTCTGATATAATCCATCTATCAAGCTCAGGTCTTTTGATAACGTCTATTTTATTTTCCTCATATTTGAAGTTGTCAATGTTGGCATATAAGCTGAAAAAACTATAAACGTTTTGAAGAGTCCCAAAAAATTTTCTTTTAACTTCAGCAACACCATCTTCATCAAATTTTAAATTATCCCATGGGTTTGAATTAGAAATCATGTACCATCTTACCGCATCTGCACTATAGATATTTATCATTTTAAATGGATCAATAGCATTTCCTAATCTTTTAGACATTTTTTGTCCATTTTTGTCTAAAACAAGTCCATTAGAAACAACATTTTTATATGAAATGGAGTTAAACGAAAGACATGAAATAGCGTGAAGAGTATAGAACCAACCTCTTGTTTGGTCTACACCTTCTGCTATAAAGTCAGCTGGAAAATTAATTTGTTTATCAATCAAGTCTTTATTTTCAAACGGATAATGAATTTGAGCATAAGGCATTGAACCTGATTCAAACCAAACATCAATTATATCTTTTTCTCTTTTCATTGGTAACCCTTTAGTTGATGATAAAATAATTTCATCAACAATCTCTTTATGTAAGTCTATATTATCATAATTTTCATCTAACATATTTCCTATCTCAAAATTTGAGAAAGGGTTAGACTGCATGTTTCCATCTTTGATTGATATATTGATTTCATTTATAAGCTCTTCAACAGATCCTATTATTTTGTATTCGGAATTATCTTCATTAGTCCATATAGGAAGAGGAACTCCCCAAAACCTTGATCTTGAAAGGTTCCAATCATTTGCAGATTTTAACCAATTTCCAAATCTTCCCTCTCCAGTTGAATTTGGCTTCCAATTAATATCCTTATTTAGATTAAACATTCTTTCAGACAAGTCGCTAACTTTAATAAACCATGATTCCATCGGATAATATAAGACAGGTTTATCTGTTCTCCAGCAATGAGGATAAGAGTGAGAGTATCTTTCAACCCTAAACGCTAAATTTTTTTCTTTAAGTTTAATAGCAATTTCAACATCTACAGATTTTTCAGGTATCTTATCTTCTTTATAGTATTCATTTTTTACATATTTTCCACTTATCATACCAATATCATCAATGAATTTACCCTTCAAATCAACTAAAGGGACCTTATTACCATTTTTATCAAGAACTAGTAGAGGTGGAACCTCTGGTTTTGCGGATTTTGCAGCTTTATAATCATCTGCACCGAATGTTGGGGCAGTGTGAACAATTCCAGTTCCATCTTCAATTGTTACAAAATCTCCTAAAATTACTCTAAATGCATTTTCTGGATTTTCAGTTGGTAGAGGAGCTTCATCCCATATTCTTTCATATTTAAGATTTTCAAAATCAACACCTTTAAATGAGCTTGTAATATAGTATGGAATTTTTGAATCAGATACTTTGAATATATCTAACTCATTTTCATCTTCAACATTAAAAAAGTTTTTAGCAAAAACTTTTTTTATAAGAGAAGTAGCAAGAACAACAGTTATTTTTTCTTTTGTATACTGGTTAAATGTTTTTATAAATGAATATTCAATTTTTCCACCTAAAGTTAAAGCTGTATTAGAAGGAAGAGTCCAAGGGGTTGTAGTCCATGCTAGAAAGTAAAAAGGGAACATTCCACCGAATTTATCAGACTTGTTGTCTTTAATACATTTAAATTGAGCAATTACAGATGTATCACTAATTTCCCTGTAGGCGCCTGGCTGATTTAATTCATGAGAGCTTAAACCAGAGCCTGCAGCTGGTGAATATGGTTGAACAGTATATCCTTTGTAAAGAAGATTTTTTTCAAATATGTTTTTAATTAACCACCATACAGTTTCCATATATTTAGGCTTGTAGGTGATATAAGGGTCAGATAAGTCAATCCAATATCCCATACTCTCAGTTAACAACTCCCAATCTGATGTGTATTTCATAACTGCTTTTTTACAAGCTTTGTTGTATTCAGAAATACTAATTTTATCACCAATGTCATCTTTTGAAATTCCTAATTCCTTTTCTACACCTAACTCTACTGGTAATCCGTGAGTATCCCAACCAGCTTTTCTTTTAACATTAAAACCCTTTAAAGTTTTATATCTACAAAATGCATCTTTTATTGTTCTCGCCATCACATGGTGGATACCTGGCTTACCATTTGCAGATGGGGGACCCTCATAAAAGATAAAATCTGGACTATCTTCTCTATTATAGGATCTAGTGAAAACATCATTCTTTGACCAAAAATCTTGAATTTCTGACGCAATAGTTGAAAGTGAAAAGTTTTTTGATTCTCTAAATCCCATTGTGCATAGTTAAAGGCGAAATTAATGATTTTAGATCAAATAAAAGTTAATCTAATAAGTTATAATTTAAAGTTTAAACCAATTTGAAAGGATCTTCCAGGAGCCGAAATTCCTGATGCAAAAGTTCTATAATGAGTATCAAAAAGATTTGTTAGCCCAAGCCTTAAAATAATATCAGATGAAATATTTTTACTAGCATAAATAGATAAATCAGACCATTTTGGAGTACCTAAATAGATTAATCTTTCGTTTTCAAAAACGAAGGGAGTTTCATCAAGACCGTCTTCTCCTCCAAAGCTGTATTCGTTGATTTTTTTTGCTTCACTAAATTTAAACATTGCTTTTATGTTCAAATCTTTTTTAGAGTATGTTATTGCAAGTGAGCCAAACAGAGGAGATATAGAAGGAAGAGGACCATAATTATCATTATCATCTCCTTTTGTATAAGTCAAACTATAGTCAAATTTTAGATTATTGTATACCTCAGAGAACCCATCTACAGAAAATCCGTGTATAAATCTATTCCCAAGATTTTTATTTGAAATTGTGGCAACCTCTTCACCATTGTAAATTATTGTAGATAAATCAGGTGTAGTTATGTCTGAAAAAACTGTATAATTATCTCTTCCTATATGTCTTGAAATAATTGTACTAAACCCTCTCAATGAAAGGTAATTACTATTATCAAGAGATCTAAAATCAATTCCAAGATCTAAATTATATGCATACTCTGGCTTTAAAAAAGTGTTAGGTACTACTAATAGTCCATTATTCTCCCTAATTTTTCCAATATCATCTATGTTAGGGTTCCTAAACCCACTTGATAGAACAGTATTTATTTGAACTTTTTTACTTGGCCTTAACTTTATTGAAACGGTTGTTGTTAAAGCCTTTGAGTTTAAATCGATTTCTGATAGTTGAGGGTTAACCGAAATTATATCATTCCAACTAGCTTTAATTTCCGTAAATGTTAATCTTGTGCCTATGTTAAACGTAAAAAACTCACTCATATTCCATGACCAATTTACATATGAAGCAAAACTTGTATATGAGCTGCCATTACTAGGGTATCTTGTTGGAATTGCAATTTTTTGTCCTAAGGCTACTACATCATTACCTGATATTTCAAGTTTTCTATCATAAGCTTTTGAGTAATTATAATTGTAGGTGGATTCTAACCCATATGAAATTGAATGACCGCCTTCAAAAAAAGTGTCAAAATCACCATTGATACTAAAAACTTTTAAGTCTTCAATTTGATGAGACCTATTCAAAGTATTAAATTTTCTTTTAATTCTACTTTCGTTAATTTTTTGAAATCCAAGTGTAATAACACCCTTTTTCATAAACTTTCTTTCAGGAAAAATCTTTAAACTGGGTGAGATCAAAAGCCTTTTTTGAGGACCGTAATACCATTCAGCAAATTTTAATGAATTATCTTTAAGAATACTTAATTGATCGTACCGATCAATATCACTGGATTCAGAAAACTGAATATTAACATTTAACAAATTGGTTTCTCCAACCTTAAATAAAAATTTTTGGAATATGTCCACTTGACTATATTCAGTGTTTCTCTGAATATTTTCATCCTTGTTTACAGAAGGTTCAGGATAATAACTGTATCTGGAGTTCTTGGAAAATAATGGAGATAGCCCCCAATCTTTATAACCATGCTGTCTATTTTCTCCCATTCTAATATTACCATATTTAGAAATAGTTAAAGATGTAATGCTTCCCCAATTTTCTTTACTGTAGTTAGTAATAAAGTTATTAGAGATTGATTGATTTGCAGAGGAGAAGTTTGTTGTAAAACCTGACTTAATTTTTTCTGTAGATTTCAAAATAGGGTTTTTTGTATAGTAGTGAATAACACCTCCCATAGCGTCAGATCCATAACCTACAGAGGATGAACCAAAAATTACCTCCGCTCTTTCAATATTATTAGGATCAATTGTTATTGAATTTTGTAAATGTCCTGATCTGTAAATAGCATTATTCATTCGCACACCATCTACAACAATTAATACCCTGTTTGCCTCAAAACCTCTAATTATTGGGCTTCCGCCTCCACCTTGGCTTTTTTGAATTCTAACACCAGGGCTAAGTTCAAGAAGTTCAGCGCCAGAAGAGGGAGAAGTTAAAAAAACATCCTTAGATTTAATCACACTCACCTTTTCGGCAACCTGGTTTATATTAGACTCTGATCTTGCTACAGATAATATTACTTCGTCCAGTGACTGACTTTCTTCTTGAAGATATATTATATCTCTATCAACTATACTCTCTTTAATTCTTTCTAATAATGAATACCCAAGTAGTTGGAAATATATTTTTTCATCACCAGAAAAAATACCTATGTCAACAATTCCATTGGTGTTTGTTATTATTGATTTGGATTTATCTTCATTGTAAATGACTACATCAGGAAGATTCTCATTAGTATTGTCATCTTTTACAAAAATTTGTTGGCTATAGGATTGACTTAGAATTAAAAAAAATAAAATTCTAAGAATTTTTGGATTTGACAATTTATTTAAAAACTTCAGCAAATACATTAATTGATTTAGGTGTTTTGAACATTTGTAAATGTAGAGAATAATAGTCAATTATCTTTTTTAGTATTCTTGTTCTAGACTCTCTTCTAATGTTCATTGTATTTAAATCCTCAAATTTCATGCCCAATAATTTCTTGAATAATTTTAAATCCTCACCACTAATACTTTCACCTATGGGTTTGATGTTAGATGTTGTTCCAGCTTCAATACAGAAATACTGATCACTTTCTTTAATTATGTTTGGGTGAAAACCAATATATTTCGAAAGCTCTATTAAAAATTTAACATGAAAATCATTACATTCTATTACACTATCATACCAGATTAAACTGTTTAACAAAAAATTAAATAAATCTTGATTGACATCTATTTCCTCTTTAAACACGCTATTTAAAATTTCTGAAAGAAAAATAATTACTGAACTTTTCTGAATATCAGAATGTATTGTACTAAAAAGAACTTCAGATTTAGCTTCTTTAATAAATCCTAAGTTTTTACTCTCGTTGAAAGAATAGTGTATGTTAATTAAATTAAGTGGAAAAAAATGTGCTTTACTAAATCTTGATTTTTTTGAACTGTATAATCCTTTTACTAAAAAAGATCTATAACCTATTTTTTCAACATAACATGATACTATTAGACTAGTCTCACCTTGTTTTATGGACCTAATTACAAATGCTTTGGAATTTGACATTTAAACTAGACTACACCTTGAGCTAACATTGCATCGGCTACTTTAACAAAACCAGCAATATTTGCCCCTTTAACATAATTCACATAATCTTTATCAGTACCGTGTTTAAGACAAGAGGAGTGAATATCGGACATAATTTCTTTTAGTTTACTATCGACAACCTCTCTTGACCAAGTATATTTAAGTGAGTTTTGAGCCATTTCTAATCCAGAAACAGCTACTCCACCAGCATTAGAAGCTTTGCCTGGCGCATATTGAATTTTATTTTTTATGAATAGGTTTACAGCATTTGGTGTACAAGGCATATTAGCACCTTCACCAACAGTTTTACAGCCATTTTTAAGTAGTTCCTTTGCGTCATTATGATTAAGCTCATTTTCTGTAGCACACGGGATAGCAATATCACATTTCACAGACCACGGTTTTTTATTGGAATGAAATTCTGCCTTAGGATATTTTTTAATATATTCTGAGACCCTTCCCCTTTTATTGTTTTTCAACTCCATTATATACTCTAACTTCTCTTTATTAATACCATCCTTATCATAAATATATCCAGTCGAGTCAGAAACAGTTAAAACTTTAGCCTCCATATCGAGACACTTTTCTGTAGCATACTGTGCAACGTTTCCAGAACCGGAAATTACAACTGACTTATTTTTTAGACTATCACTATTTTGCTTCAACATTTCATCAATAAAATAAACTACACCATATCCAGTAGCTTCAGGTCTTATAAGTGATCCTCCCCATGAAACCCCTTTACCTGTCAAAACTCCAGAAAATTCATTTTTTAATCTTTTATATTGTCCAAAAAGGTAACCAATCTCTCTACCGCCAACTCCAATGTCCCCTGCAGGTATATCTTTATTGGGACCAATATGTCTAAATAATTCTGTCATAAAGCTTTGACAAAAACGCATTACTTCAGTATCAGATTTTCCCTTTGGATCAAAATCTGAGCCACCTTTTCCACCACCCATAGGAAGAGTAGTTAGAGCATTTTTAAAAACTTGTTCAAAAGCAAGAAATTTTAGGATACTCATATTTACAGTAGGATGGAATCTTAATCCACCTTTGTATGGACCTATTGCAGAGTTCATTTCAATTCTGAAACCCCTGTTTACTTGAATTTCTTCATTATCATCAATCCAGGCAACCCTAAATGATACAACTCTTTCTGGTTCAACCATTCTTAACAGAATGTTTTGACCATAGTAAATATCTTTTGAGACAATATATGGGATAACAGTCTCAGCAACCTCAGTAACTGCCTGCATAAATTCAGGCTCATTTTGGTTTTTTTTATTTACTTCTGACAAAAATTGTTTGATAATTTTTTGCATTTCAACTTCCTGTCTTTAGCAAAGGTAGCACAAAAAAAGAAAGACCTCCAAAAATTAAAGTTATAATAGCTTGACATGACCATGCAAGCCAACCATATGTTAATCCTATTTCAGTGTTTATTCCAAAATTTGATAGAAATAAGGCAATTGCTAATGGATAAACACCTAAACCATGGTTTGATAAAGAAATACTAAATACTCCAACAACAAAGGCAGGTAAAATAAGGTTATTATCAATAATGTTAAGCTCTGTAACTGAAAACTTAATAACAAAAAAAGCTAGAATGTAAAACATCCATATTAGTAAAGAGAGAAATACAAATGTTAACACTTTTCGCTTGAGCTTAGTCAGTGACAAAAATCCTTCAATAACACTTTTAAAAAAAAGTTCTATACTTTCAACTTTTCTAATTAATATAAACAAAGTAGCTATAAGTATAATTGTTGAGGAAAAAATGAGCCAAAAATTATTATCAATAAAATTTAAAAAATTGTCTTCAAAAAAAGATTCAAGTATAATTTCGTATTGGAGTACCCATACCAAAAAAAGTATTGTAATTGAAATAGACATATCAATAACTCTTTCAGCGGCAATTGTTCCAAAAGTTTTCCCAATAGGGATATTATTATATTCACTCAAAACAGTTGCTCTTATAATTTCTCCAGATCTTGGGAAAGCCATATTAGATGTATAGCACATAAACACACTCGCAATACTATTAATCCTTCCAGAATTATATCCAATAGCTTTTGATAAAAGCTGCCATCTTAACCCTCTAATTATATCAGCAGAAGCTCCAAGAAACATAGCTCCAAGCAAATGCTCTATTCTAGCAGATTTTATATAATTTAATATTAAAAGCCTTTCATCTTGACTTGTAATTATAAAGGTTATATATAAAAAAAATATACCTAGTATTATTGGGACTAATATTCTCAGCTTTTTTTTCAATGTCTTAAATTGTTATATTATCTATTAGCCTAATGTTACCCACTTTACATGCTATAAATGCTCTAATCTCTTTCTCACCTTTCAAAACTGCTGAAAACCTAGATACGTCAAGTATCTCAAAATACTCTAAATTTAAATTTTCAATCATGAGAGTATCCCTTAATATATTAATTTTTGTTTCCTCTAAGGTTGAGCTTTTATATAGTTGTTGAGCTTTTTTAAGTAATCTAATAATATTACCTGCGCTATCTCTTTCAGAGTTGTTAAGTAATTTATTCCTTGAGCTCATAGCAAGGCCGTCATCCTCTCTAATTGTTTCACATCCAACAATGTTAACTTTTAGATCTTGCTCTTTTACTAATGCTTTAATTAAAATTAGCTGTTGAAAATCTTTTTCCCCAAAATATGCATTAGAGGGGTTAAACATACTTAAAAGTTTTTCAACAACCATTGCAACACCATCAAAATGACCTGGTCTCATTTTACCCTCCATTATTTTTGTAAATTGACCAAAATTGTATTTTTTTTTCTTTTCATCTTTTTTATAGATATCATTATCATTTGGAACGTAAACTAGCACATCACTAAAAGCTTCTAATTTTTGAAGATCATTTTTAATATCACGTGGGTACTTTTTTAAGTCATTGCTATTATTAAACTGCAATGGATTAACATAAATTGAGACAATTACTTTTTCATTTTCACTCAAGGCTTTCCTTATTAAGGATAAATGTCCTTCATGAAGAGATCCCATTGTTGGAACTAGACCAACAGAATCAACTTTATCAACTAATTTAATAATGTCTTTATTGGAAGAGTAAGCTCTCAATTCTGAGAAATTAATTATCTTAAAGATAATGTTTTTATAATCTTACTCATAATTTTCGTAATTTTGCCAAGCTATAGCCAAAGTTTAGATTTTGAATTTATTGAAAGACAAAAAAATATTAGTCATTTCATCAGAGGTTGTACCTTATCTTCCTCAAACAGAAAAAGCTGTTAATTCGTTTTTAGTGTCAAAAAAAATTAATGATTTTGGTGGTATGACGAGGATTTTCATGCCAAAATATGGTATTATTAATGAAAGGAGACATCAACTTCACGAAGTAATTAGGCTTTCAGGTATGAATATGATTATTAATGATTTGTATATGCCTCTAATTATAAAAGTCGCATCCATACCTAAAGAAAGGATGCAAGTCTATTTTATTGATAATGAAGATTATTTTAAGAGGAAGGACTTACTTTTAGATAAAGATGATAAACTTTTAAAAGATAATGATGAACGAATTATTTTTTTCACAAAGGGTGTGATAGAGACTGTAAAAAAACTTAATTGGATGCCTGACATAATTCATCTACATGGATGGTTTACGTCATTGTTCCCATTGTATTTTAAAACCCTTTTTGCAGACGATCCTATTTTTGAAAAGAGCAAAATAGTTTCATCTATCTATAACAAATCTTTTGAAGGAAGTCTATCAAAAAAGATTATAGAAAAAATTCAATTTGATGGTATTAAAGATGATATAACTAACTTATCTTCTCCTGATTTTGAGTCTTTAACAGATTTAATGGTTAAATATTCAGACTCAGTAATAATTTCATCAGATCAAATTGATAAATCAACTGTTAATTCAATTAAATCAAATTCAAAGGAATCCTTAAGTTTCAAGGACTCATCTAATGATGATAAATTAATGAAATTCCTTTTAAAAAATATTAATTAAATGCAGAAAAAGAATTTTTTAAAAATTTATTTAGTTTTGCTTTCTTTTCTGTTAAATTTTTCATGTAATAAGGATTATTACTCAGTTGGTCTAGAAATTTTTGACGAACAATTTGATGACTTAAGGACTAAAACTTTCCCAATATTTTCCTATCAGCAGTCATTAGATAAGGTTCAAACAAATAGTATTTCGAGTGTTCAATTAGGAACTTTTAGTGATGATTTTTTTGGAAGAACAAATTCTAGTTTTATATCACAGCTTGATGTATTTTCTTTAGAAAATTTTGGGGACTTTAATCAAGATCAAGAAAACAAAGGTAGTTTTTTAGATATACGAGTTATTAATGAAGAAGAACAGTTGACAGGAGTTTATCTTGATCTTCCATTTTTTAATAACACCAATGACATAGACGGTGACGGGGTAATAGACATATATGATTCTGATCCATCAAATCAAGAAAGTGATTCTGACAATGATGGGCTCTCGGATATAATAGAGTTAAGGGCTGGCTTAAATCCATTAAGCAGTGATTCTGATAATGATGGAATCACTGACCCTAATGATGATGATAATTCATCATACAATAATGAACGTCAAGTATATGAAATAGACTCTTTATATGGTAACAGAAATGCTATTTTTGACATAAAGGTATATCGGCTTACTTATTATTTGAGCACATTAGATCCCAATAATAATTTTGAATCAACAAAGGAATATTTTTCAAATGATAACTTTTACGAAAAAGGATTTTATGGCGAGGTTCTCCATGATGATGCGGTAAAACTTAATTTTGACGAAATACCTGTTTTATTTACAGAAGATGATCCTACAACAGATCCTGATGAGTTAACACAAATAAGTTATTTTGAAACACCAAGAATTAGAGTTCCTCTTGATATTTCATTTTTTCAACGTAATATAATTAATCTTGAAGGTTCAGATAAACTAACAAATCAATCTAATTTTAATAATTATTTTAATGGTATAATTGTCAAATCAGAGAACTTTTCAGATGATTTATTTATGTCTCTTGATATTTCAAATGCCAAAATAGTCCTTGAGTATAATTATAACTATTATAACACTAACGGAACAGATGACGTCACAGACGATATAATCGAGAGAAAGAAAAAGACAAATAATATTCCTTTAGGTGGTGTGACATTCAATCTGTATGAGCATATTGGGTTTAATAAAAATATTCATGAGGAGGTTAAGGCCTCAAATATTAATGTTCCATCAGAAAAAATTTATCTAAACGGCACCAAGTTTGTTTCCAAACTGAAACTTTTTTCAAATGACAATTCTATATCATCAGAACTTAGGGAGTTTAAGAAAAAAGATGTTATAATAAATGAGGCAAATATAGTATTACATTTAGATGAAAATATACATAAATCAAATTTTGAGTTTTTACCAAAGAGACTTTACGTTTACTCATATAATGATGGTGAACCAATAGAAGACTACAATAAAGACTTTTCAATTAGTTTTAGTCCTTCAGCTGTAAACGCTAATAAGTTTATTTTTGGAGGTATCCTTCAATATGACTCAAATAATCTACCAACTAGTTACAAGTTTAATGTTACTAATCATATTTCAAATATTATTAGATATGATTCATTAAATATAGATTTGGGTTTAACTACTACCTATGATATCGAAGACATATCTCTTAAAAATGGATATCTTGGTAATCAGGATAAACTCTATATACCTTCACCATCCATATCTTTACCATTTCCAGTTGCTCTATATGGGTCTAATTCATCTCAAGCTGATCTTTCAAAGAAGCTGAAATTAGAGGTTATATACACAGAGTATTAGAAAAAATTATAAATATTATAAACCCATAGTTTAAATCTATTTTAATTAAAAATAAATCTATTGTAGTTTTAAAAAAAAATTATTTATAACTAAATATAATAAAATATTATAATAAAAAATTATTAATAATATTATCTTATGATCTTGAGTTAAGCTTTTCAATTAAAGCTGGTACAATTTCAAATGCATCACCAACAACACCATAATCTGCAGCTTTAAAAAACGGTGCTTCAGGGTCGTTATTAATAACAACTTTTACTTTTGACGAATTTATACCTGCAAGATGTTGAATTGCTCCAGATATACCAATTGCTATATATAAGTTTGAAGAAACTGGTTTACCAGTTTGACCGACATGTTCACTATGAGGTCTCCATCCCATATCTGATACTGGTTTAGAACAAGCTGTTGCAGCTCCTAGTGTTTCAGCAAGCGACTCAATCATTCCCCAGTTTTCTGGACCTTTGAGACCTCTTCCTGCTGAAACTACAATTTCTGCATCAGCTATTGTAACCGATCCAGATTCTTTTTCAATGTTTAATATTTTTTGATTTGTAGCAGTTGCTTTAATTTTTATAGCTTCATTTTTAGGATTACTTGGGTTTTCAACTATCCCAAAAGAATTAGAAGTAATACTGATTATTTTTGTTTCTGAGGTTAATTCAGTTAGAGAGAAAGCTTTGTTTGTAAAGCAGGTTCTTTTAACAATAAATGGATTTATACTTTCTGGTAATCCAATAACATTGGAGACAAATGATGAATCAGTTATTCCAGATAAGTGGGCGCCTAGATATTTTGAATTAGGAGAAGAGGATAAAATAATAATATTTGAATTTTCACTTTTCATTACATCAACTAGACCATGCGCATATTTTTTTGAGGAAAAATCAATTAAATCGGGACTATTGATATTGATAATTTTATCAGCCCCATATGGATTTAAACTTTCAGTATTAGAACAGTTAATAACTATTCCATAAACTTCTTCTCCGATATTATTAGCAAGAGACTTACCATAACAAAGAGCCTCATAAGATGATTTTTTAAATTTATTGTTTTCAGATTCTATATATACTAGTACTGCCATTTTTAAATTACTTTTGCCTCGTTCTCTAATAGATCAATTAACGTATCAAGCTCGTCTGCTTTTACAAGTTTAACTTCACTTTTAGCTTCGGGCTTACTAAATTTTTTGTCATGAGTTTTGGGATTAATACCTTTTGCTGGAATTACATCTAAGGGTTTTTGCCTAGCCATCATTATTCCTCTCATATTAGGTATAATTAGATCACTTTCCTCAACTAATCCTTTTTGAGAACCAACAACAAGAGGAAGCTCACACTCACTTATCTCAGTACCTCCAGAAATTTCTCGAGAGAAGGTTGCTTTTGATCCTTTAATTTCCAATTTTACACAATTTGTAACAAAGTTGAAGTCAAGAAATCCTGCTAAAAGACCAGGGACTAAACCCCCATTATAATCAATTGACTCTCTTCCACAAATAATTAAATCATATTCTACTTCATTACAATGTGCTTCAATTTCTTTAGCTACAGAATATGCATCATGTGCTGGACAATCAATTCTAATTGCCTTGTCTGCACCAATTGCAAGACATTTCCTTAGAGTTGCTTCTACAGTTAAATCACCAACAGTTAGCACTGTTACATTTGCTTGGTTGGATTCTTTCATCCAAACAGCCTTAGTCAATCCAAACTCATCATTTGGATTAATTATAAACTGTACACCATTTGTATCAAAATTTGATTCATTTTCAACAAAATTAATTTTTGATGTTGTGTCAGGTACGTTGCTAATACAAACTAAAATATTCATTTTATTATTTTTTAATACTTTTTGTAATTTCTAAGACCTTCAGTAAACTCACCGTTTGATATCTTAGAAAGTTTTATAATTCCATTGTTGTTATTTATGTTGGATGCTATTTTTCTATTGTGAAGATCTTCATAAATGTTAATGCTCACTTTCTTCCTATTATCAAGGTTCTCAAATAATTTGATTGGTTTAGTTTTCTTTGTCCAATCTCTTTGAATAGTACCCTCAAATATTTTAGCTTTAGATCCACTACCGTAACTAATAAAGCCTATTTTTTTATTTTCGAGTTCTCGATCTTTTTCTAGGGCCTCGACTAAAGAGCTAATTAATGACATAAAAATTGAAGCAGTATACATATTACCAATTTCTGATGAGGCTTTTTCACCTGGTGAGATTTTATCTTCAATAAAAGACATATATATGTCTGATTTTGAAACTTTTTTAATCCAATCTTTATATTCAGATGAATCTGGCTTGCCAACCTCAGAGTATATCTCATCTAATTGATTGTTTTCTTTCATCCAGTCCATCCATTTATCTACAATCATTCTTCTTCCATGATATGCATAAGGTAGGTGGAAAATTATATTTTCCCAATCACTTAAAATATCTCTTTGATTTTGTTCATTAAAGTTTTCAATTGCCTCATATACTCTTTCTTTATAGCTTTCATTTGAAAATTGTCCTTCAAATATTGGCTCCTCCTTATAGACTTCTACAAGATCATTTGAGTCAGACCAAAACTTTGAATCAGAAACATTTAGAAGGTCTTCAGCTTCACTTGCAGATACCTCTTTTCCAAAAAGTTTAGCAGCTTCAATTAGTATGTTAGATTTTTTAAAAATTCTTCGTGGCTTGAAAAAATCTCCAATCCCTTTAGTAGAAACTCCCCATGCACCATTAAAGGATATAATTGATGGATCTTCACAAATTAACATTGAAACAGACCCTGCGCCTTGCGTGTACTCACCAGATGAATTAAGCTCATATTTAGCAATATCAGATGCAATTACAATTGCCTGTCTATTTTCGCCATTTCTCACCCAATCACAACAATTTTGTAAGGCATCAACAGCACCTGCACAAGCAAAAGTAAGATCCACAATATCACAATTTTTAAAACATCTTTCACCATATTCACTAGCAAAAATATCTTCAAGAATTTCAACTACATATGAAGATGTGGGTTTAGAAGCATCAATACCACTTTCCGTGCCCAGGTAAACCCTTCCAATTTTTCTAGGATCAATATTATTCTCCTTTATTAATCTATATAATGAGTTTGCGGCAATCGAAGCAGAGTCTTCATCATAATCAGGGGTAGCCATTTTCTTTAGACCTAATCCCTTAACTAGCTTCTCAGATGGAATGTCACGAGCCGATGCCAACTCCTCAATATCTACATAAAGAGATGGGACATAATATGAAAGTGAATCAATACCAACTTTTTTCATTACAATTGCTTAGATTCAAATATAGTTACATAAAAGTTTATCCAAAAAAAAAGAGCAACCAAAGTTGCTCTTTTTATGATAATATTGTGAATAATTAGAAGTTGAAAGTAAGTTTTCCTAATACTCTTCTTCTAATTGTAGGTAGGTTTGGATATGTTTGATATGGGGTATCTGTTAGGTTAGTTGCAGATACATCAAATCTTAAATTAGGACTAAATCTGTAACCTACACTAGCATCAATCAAGTTTTTAGTTTGAACCATACCGTTCCAGTAACCTTGGACTGATCTAAACTTATCATCATGTTGGAATGA
>TARA_B100001057_G_scaffold449116_1_pt1 | contig 33222 bp, 18 predicted proteins | sample TARA_B100001057 | Tara Oceans TARA_B100001057 (sample SAMEA2621839) | marine metagenome | biome: marine biome (ENVO:00000447); feature: surface water layer (ENVO:00002042); material: "saline water (ENVO:00002010), including plankton (ENVO:xxxxxxxx)" | depth 5 m | reverse complement strand
GTATATGCAATGGTTTCTTTGTTGATAATGATTTGACCAGATCCAGGATATGCATCTGTAGAGTCAACGTAGATATTTGAATCATTTGCACCAACATCTTTTACAAGACCAGTTAAGTAGATTGCACTAGAGTTAAACGCCTGTCTTGCTCTAGTCTTACGCTTAAGATTTACAAGTTTGGTAAAGATAATGTTTGGTACAGAAGTATATCCTTCACCTGGATCTGTAATTGTAATACCTGTAACAGCACCTTGAGCAATTTGTGCTATTGCTTTAGCACCAATACCTCCACCACCAGTGATAAGAACAAATGGTTCTTCTTGATAGAACTCACCTGGATCTACAATATTGACAGATGTAACCTTACCAAGAGTGTCAATCTCAGCAGCACCTTGTGCACCTTGTCCACCACCACCTTCAAAGATGAGTGTTGGAGGAGATGCATAACTTCTACCTTGATTAAGTAGAGATAGACCAGTAACTGTTTGAACAACAGGAGTACCTAGTGCACCAGTTCCTTGTCCTCCTAAAATTCTTGCTTTTGCAGGTCCAAAATAATTATCACCCTTCCTAGTCATCTTGATGTAAGAGACTGATCCGTTATTTGCTAGTACAACATCTCCAGTTGCTAACGTTGGAAAAGTATTAGGTTGTGCAGGAATAGGATCACCTTCAAATAGTGGTGAACCATAATATCTTGAACCGATGATGTATGGGAATACGGGATTACCACTGCCATCTTCAGACATAAAGTAAGCGTAAGTTCCATTGGGATACTCTGGAGTTACGCCAAACTTTCCATTATATTCATCTAAAGTTCCGACAGATCCATCATAAATGTAATCTGATGTAAGATCACCTAAGATGTAACCATCATTAACTAATCTTAGACCACGCCCTGCATTAACATAAGCAAAGAGATACAATACTCCAGGTGAATCAACTGGAACTGTAAATCTTACTTCACGAGTTGTTGCTAATTCAAATCCAGAAAGATATTGCTGATAAGTAACACTCGATCCATCAATCCAGTACGAGATACCATTTCCAGAGTAAAGAACTGAAGTATCACCAGTAATAACAGGATTATTAGAGTGCCAACCGTCCGTCTGCGTAGAAATGAGTATATGGTTTGAACCGTCATTGGTTGAGTCATTTTGATTAAATATGTAAGTTTTTCCTCTATACAGATTCAGAAACTCAGGTGATGAACCATTGAATGTAAACTTACCATTAGCAATAGTAACATTGTAAGTTACCGTACTTGCGGTGTTCACTATGGGTCTTGCACCTTGAAGTTCTGCAGTATTCCTTAAACGGTAACTAGAGGTTTCTCTAGCAACAGCACCCGAACTGTTGTAACCATATGGTCCGTAGATCGGGTATCCGTCAAAGGACATACCAACAATTTTACTGTGACCATCTACATGTCTTGAGTAATCAATATTTCCACCTGCCTCTGTGCCGAAGTGATCTTCGACATAGTAGTTATTCATGTTTTCTTCTTCCTCTTCCTCCTCAGCAGTGGTATCGAGGATCATATAACCTTCGTCACCTGCATAACCAGACATGTATTGATGATAAGGACAATGATAATAAATCCTTTGTGTCTCATCACCATTCATGATGAAGATTGGTTGGAAATTCTGTTCGTAATCTGCAGCATACGCCCCAGATGCACCTGTACTATTGTAATATAACGTTCCATTAGGATCTCTGAGATTACCATCAGGAGTGGTGCTGAATCTCATTGGGTGTCCTTGTGTATGGACACTTGTTGGTTGGTTAGTTGCCCAGTAATTATTAAGTATTACACCTGCAGGGGTTCTAAACTCACTTTGAACCCAAATGATTAGATAATTCTTTTGTACTTTGATACCCTCTGGAGCAAAGTAGAAAACACCTGGGGTAAAGTTACCAAACTCGTGTGCATCAGGACCAAATTCAATATAGAAAATACCACCAGGGAATTTAATAGGATCAGCAGATACTCTAAATTTGAATCCATTAGAACCTAAACAAAGATCACCATTTGCAAAATCAGCACCAGTAACTTGTCTGAGGTAAATTCTTGTAATTATTCCTGCATTATTTCTTACAATTTTTGCAATCTCACCACGTCCAGTTCCAGATATTTCATCTACAATTCTTCCAACTTCTATAGTTCCCAAAGTTTCATCAATATTATCAACAGTGAGCATGATATTGTCAAACTCGGATTTAATACTCCAGTAGAATACTTCCTGCAATCCAAACTGGAATACACCATTTGTTAATGCAAACTCATCAATCGTTTTACTAGTGTGATAGTAGTAAATTTGATTATCAATAAACGCATCATATGCATTATTACCTTTAACATAGTCATACTTGACTACATCAATAGGGAAGTTTACTGGAGCATTGCCAGTAAGACCCCAATCAGGAGTGTGTATGAGACCACCATTTGCTAATATACCAAGTGTCCTATTAGATGATAATGATCTAGTTCCTGGATTTGGAACATCTTTACCACCTCTATAAACAAATGTTTGATCAAAATTTCTATCGATAATAACATCTGACCCACCAGGTTTTCTCTCATCCAAATAAAGTTGAGATGGTTTTGGTGTATTATCAGATACTACTCTAAGTCTGTCAGTTTTTGTAGTGCCATTAAGGACAAAAGTTCCCTTAGTTGGAGCGTTTTGAATTACATCTAGTTGACTTGGATATGATTGCCAAATTCTATTAATATCAAATGAATTTACTACGTTTGGTGTTTCTTGCTCAGGAATGATCTGCAAACGTAACGGATCGTATCCTCTTCCTCTGTTTAAAACTCTGACGTGTGTGATTCTACCAGAATCAGTATCAATAATTGGATATAATAATGCTGCCACATCTGGTGTGCCACAACCAGTGATTGTTAAACGTGGAGGATCTGCAGGATCATACCCTGATCCTCCGTTTAAAACTTGTACTGCACGAACACCGAATACCTCATCAAAGATGGGTTCGATACTTGCACCTGTTCCTGGGACAGTCCTTGCCATTTATTATGATACTACGTTGATAGTTCCTTGCATTGCTGCATGGAGTGTACACTGATAATAAAGAGTTGATGGAGCATCAAATGGAATTGTCCAATAAAGAACAGTAGTTCCACTACCACTTTGACCAGTGGTATAAGGTGTTCCAGATAAACCTTGAGTGGATTGAATTCTAAATGGGTGTCCACCACCTTCAACAGTATTGTCAAAGGCATATGTGAAACCTCTATGCACATAAAGCGTAGGGTCACGGTTCTCACCTGCAGGAAGTCCTGGACCGTTGATGAGATAGTCACTACTTGCGTTTTCTACAGGTGCACCTAGTTCATACCAAAGGATAGGACCAGTAGTAGGAGTAGGAACCCAGTCATTTCCGTTATAGAATAGACCATCACCTTGAGTTAATCCTGACATGTTAGTGTCAGTCAAAGCATTCAACGTAGTAGTTAAAGTTCCAGAGAAGTTCACCGTTACAGTGTCTCCAGAAACTGCAGTAGTAATGTTAGTACCACCTGCAATAGTTAGTGTATCTGTTTGACTGTTAGCAGTTGTAGATCCTGTATCACCTGCAACAGAAGCGAATACGTTAATACTGCCAATACCTGCAGAGTCATTAGCAGGTAACCATTTGCTGCTAGTAGAATTCCACTTTAAAACTTGATCATTACTAGGAGGAGTTGTAGTTGTATCAACGTCTATAAGTAAATTAATACTTGAATACTCTGTTACTAATTTTGCTCTTGTATCTCCAACACCACCTGCGGTAATATTAATGTTTACATATGGATTATCATCACCATTAACCGTAAAGTAATAACCAGTATACCCTGCAGCAGCAGGAGCAGCACCTAATGAATTATATTCGTTCTTATAAGAAAGAGTAGTTGGAATATCTACACCACCAGTCGCACCATCGAAAGTTGAAGTAACACCACCTGCAGCAAGAGTAATATCTCCAGTTCCGTTCGTAGCGATTGGAATATTACCGTTTGATGAAGAAATAATGCTATTTCCATTTATATCTAACGCTGCAGTGAGGTTAGTGTAATCTGATGGTAGAAATGTACTACCGTTATATCTTAAAACTTGTCCCACAGCAGGGTTAGTGGTACTGACAGTGAGTGTCGTACCATTACCTAGTGCGGTATATAGTTCATTAAAGTTGTCATTAACCTTATCGCCTCCGACTCTTAGGGTATCACCCGTATTGTCATTAGCAGCAGATCCAAGACCGATGGTTTGCTTAGCCATTACTCGCTACGATTTTTAGTTATTTATGGGGTTTCTGGGTCAACTAACTCTTCACCGTAAAGTGAAAGGTCAGGAGCGACATAATCATCAGGAACAATAGTGTCAATACTGATCCCTGGATTTTGATATCCAGAACCAGTTGCACTCAGTTCAACACCTGCAACACCAACCAAGGCACGGATGTTACCATCGAAACCAGAGATGGAGTCGATTCTCACGGTAGGTCTAGAAGTGTAACTAGAACCTCCACCAGTGACTTGAACTTTGTCAATGAATCCAGATGTCAAGAGCGCAGTTGCAGATGCGTTCTGACCGAAGACAGATCCAAGATAATCAAATGTGATCAGAGAGTTAGAAGATTCAATAACAGCAACTTCTCTGTCTGCAGTCTCACCCTGAATGTCAATAAAGTCACCAGGTTCAATCGGTGGTACAACTTCAGCAGCATCAACGTCTGCCTCAGAACCAACATAGGAGAATGCGACGAAAGTAGATCCGAATCTAGGAATCTCAGAGAAGATGATTCTAGAACCAACAATCTCAAAACCAACTCCAGGTTCTTGGATCACACCGTTGAGCGAACAGATGATGTTGTTCTCAGGTCTGATCACACTAGACTGAACACCATCAGTCAGTGTCAAGGAGTAGAACACATCATTACGCTTAAGGTTGAAGGACTGTCTCAATGAGTCAAACTCGAATGAGATGTCATCCAACTGTCTAAGTTTACCAATGTAGAATCCAGTGAAGGATGCTCCAAGATCAGGTGCTTCAGTAAACTGAATCTGGTTCGAGAACGCTGTGTATGCGTTTGTAGCACCTGGAGGTTGCAATATACCATTAACAAAGATTAAGAGGTGTCCTGCGGGATCTGGGAGGTATGCAGTACCATTACTCTGTGATAGATTGAAGGTAGTTTGTATACCATCGAATCCCTTGAAGGATCTCTTGACTCTTGCCTTAAGATCGACTTGAGTAAGAATAACAGCACCGTACTGATCAGGTCCTTTAATACCATCTCTAATACCAAATGTTCCTGTAACATCACTGAGATATAGACGCTTATTAATACCGTCTGGGCGAACATCCTGTACAAGAGCAGCACCTGCACCTGCAGTGGTCACGATAGTTGATATAGAAGCATATCCAACGGGGAACGTTGCTGCTAACCCGTAATCACCAATCTGATCACCCTGAGAGAATGTACCTTGATACTCAACCATGTAGACGTAGTTGTTAGCAATATCTACGTCAGTGATAATACCGTATGTGGAAGAATCTTGAACACCTGATATAACCTTATAAAGTCTGTTACCAACACTGAAGTTGTTAAGATTACTAATGATATTAATACCAAATCTCTTGTATCCAATAGATGCAATTCTGTCACCAACGCCAATTTCAAGTCCTGCGTACTTAGAAACTGAAATGAACTGTCTAGAAGAAGAAGGATAAACAACTGCAGTTTTTTCAAATGTTCCAAGTAAGGATTCAGTATCAACGGTTAATTTACCACCAGTGTTATCGGTAACTGCTGCCTCTGCTTTCAAGAATGAAATAGGTTGTGCAGTTGCACCAGAGGTGTAACCTTTGAATGGAATGTCGGCAACAAAGTCACCCTTAAGATCAATGATGTGAACACGAGTTTCAAGAGCACTAATCTGAGCAGTAGTGGAGTTAGTTGCACCAACAACGTTATCTGTAATTGCCCAAGGACCTGCTGTAATCTTAACATCAAGATACTTGTAGTTAGCATCCTCATGGAACCCGTAAACAACACCCGTGATCGAAGGTGCACCTTGCTTGGCAACAACTTCATTCATAGTGAAAGGACCATCAGTGATATCACCGTCGATTCTAAATCTAGAGTAAACCTGTACGACTAAACCTTCATTCAGAGTAATTGATTCAACTTCAGCAGAAGCATTACTGAGTAATCCGTATACAAAATCGGCAGGATTAAGTCCACCATTATAACCAACAGGAATATTTCTAGTTCCAAACTTCTTAGTAGGAAGACTGATTCCATTATAAGTTGTAACACCGATGTAAGAAGTATCGTTACTTAACTGATTAGTAATGATCCGCAACAGATATCTAATTGATGCAGAAATAGAATCTTTAGTATAGTTTGCAGCATCAGTAGAACTGTAGAAGGAATAGAATCCTGAAGCAGTAGAAGGAGATGTCAAACTATTATCAAGAGCAGCAATCATGTATTCCTCTAACAATTCAAGAATGTAGTTCTTAGTATTGAATTCAGTATCAGAGAAGAATGTCTTACCACTTTGAGATTGATAAGGATCAAGTCCACCTTTAGTGAGTTTTGCACCCCAAACAAGGATTCCAGTAGAACCATCACCAGTCCAAACAGTAGCACCACCAGCACTCTTGATGATAAACTTAGATCTTAGAGTTGTGAATCCGAAGGAGAACGTACCAGTGATGAAGCATCTATACCAACCATCTCCAAGAGGAATTGCACCAAATGCATCTGCAGTAATACCACCCTGAGGAGTAAATACTGTTCCAGTTGCACCAGTTGTAAGATTAAGGTCGAAGAATGCATTCTGCTCTCCTGCACCACCTGGATCAAGTTGCATTTGGAATCTGATTGATTGTGAACCAGATGCCTTGACAAATCCAGAGAAAGTAAATTGCTGAGTTTCAGTTTGACCAACAGCACCAGTATCAAACGATTCATTAGTAGTATCGAAAGTAACTGTTCCAGAGTCAAAGGTTTCAAAGGCAGTTAAGTTGAAATCTCTGTTAATTTCATGCTGACCATTTTGACCATTGTTAGGAGTAACATCTTCTGCAGTCTGAGTATCATCAGGAGCAAGACCTTGATTATCAGTAATCGTTACATTAGTTGTAGGAGTCCAGTTGACTCCATATGCCTCAGGGTTAGTCCAAAGGTTTGTACCTGCGATCTGACCAGAGATGTTAGAAGTGATAAGTCTTGCACTTGAAAGAGTTCTAATATTAGCAACTTCGGTATACCAATCATAAACACTACCAACAGCACCAACAGTAGCAGTTGCACCAGATGTCTTACCTGTCAGTGTATTAGTTGCAACCCATGCAGTACCTGTGAAAGGACCAACAACAAAGAAGTTAGTGTCAGAATCATATTCAAGGACAGTTGCATAACCGCCAACATTAGATCTTACAACTTCACCAACTTGGAATGCACCAGTTACGCTAGAAATAGTAATACCATATGCAGTTGTTTTCTTCTTAGTGTCTGTTATGACCAGATCATGAATAACATCATTTACAGTTTGATTTACGAAGTCATTATAGACCCAAGATCCTGCACCAAACTGAGCAACAGTCTGAGTTTCAATCTCCTGTAAGTAGTAGTTACGGTTGTAGAGAATATGCTTGGCAGCACTTCTACCAATCGTCTTAGCAGGAGCAAGAATATTAACAGCAATCTCAATAAGTTCAGACCATCTGTTCTTAACACTTGCTGCGTCAGTGATAGTTAAGGCATCACGAACTGCAGCATCATCGGTATGTAATGCTGAATATGCACCTGCTGTGCCACCTGTGTCCTCACCATTTGCATAGAGTAAATTATCGATTGCTTTCTTACCAAGTGCTTCAAGTTGCTCGATACCATATACGGTAGCAAGTAATTCTTGTTCGACACCCTGAGAAATATTGAGAGTTAAAGCAGCAGTTAGATACTTGGAGATAGCATCGATAGTAGAGTTATTTCCACCAGTCTGTAAATCAGAGATTGCACTTTCAACGATAAGTTTTAAGTCTCTCTGACATTTTGCTTCACCAAGGGCACCATTAGGATACTGGAATGCTTGATATTGAATACTGTTTAGCAGATATGTAAACTCAGTAGTGATGAGTCCAGTGATTTCTTCTGCGATAAAGTTTCTATTGAAGTAAAGTCTGTCAGCAGCAATCTCAAAATCAGAACCAGTCGGAGCGATGATATCATTAATTGTAGTTACGAGGTTATCAATCGCAGTCTTAACGTTTGCACATCCACCTGCATCATTAGTAATACCCCAGTCACCAACGATAATACCATCAGTGTTAGTATAATCTAGATCACCAGTAACTGCTTGCTTGGAATAGAATGCAAGTCTTTCGTGTGCATAAACAGATTGCCAAACTTGTAATCTGATATGTTGTAGTTCACCGCTTGCACCGATGTAGAATCTAGCAGCAGTAATAGTTTCTAAATTACCACCATCATAAAGATCATCTGCCAATCCGTCTAAGATTAATCCAAGGTCAGTCTTACAACGTAACGTACCATCAGTAGATGTACCGTTAGCATTTCTAGGCATGTTAAGTGCAAGATCTGGATATCTTGTGAGCATATCAAATGCTGCTTTATCAACGATAACCTTTCTGTTTGCACGAATCAAGTTAGCAGCATCACGGAATCTACCACGAGCATCTTCATCAATTTGATTAGTATAGATTTGATCAGTAGTTCCATTGTGATAATCAACAATGAATGGAACTTCACTGTAAGCATTAACTGTTCCACCAACAAATTCATATGCAGGAGAAACTTTAGTAACAGTTGCCAAATGATCAGTTGGTGATGCAGCAGCAGCGTTTTCTAAGGTGTCAGTGATGATATCAAGTAGATTATCAGCAGTAGTGATAACATCAGTACAATCAGTAAGACTGTACTCAGACTTAGTGATACCATTACTTACTGCACTTGAGAAGGTGTGAGTGTATTGATCATCAGCACTTGATGGACCAACGTTGACAGTAAACGTATTCGTGGTGTGGGCAGAGATCTTGAGGACTTGCTTAGAAGCAGGATCAGTAGATCTTGGGTATGCGGTAATTTTTTGGTTTCCATCTTTGGAACAAGTAAAGGATATAGCACCGTCAGCAAGGAATACTGAGTCACCTGCTTTAGTTATACCATTTGTTGTAGCAGATACGAAGGAGTGAGTGTAACTACCACCAGTAACAACTGCATTTGAAGTTGCAGAAACAAAGGTGTGTGCTGTAGTGTCTGAAGATGTACCAACATTGACAGTAATAGAATTATCTCTCTTGATAATACCGTTTGCTGCAGCAGATACGAATGTATGAGTATATTGATCAGCAGCAGAAGAAGGACCAACATTAACTGTGAATGTATTGTCTGTCTTAGCAGAAATTCTTAACCATCTACCAGAGAAAGGATCAGTTGAACGAGGATAAGTCTTAGTCTCATGATTACCATCTTTAGTACAAGTAAAGGAGAGTGAGTTATCAACAATTCTGATCTTGTCTCCTACAACAAATCCATGAGCATTTTGAGTGATGACTAAAACACCGCTAGAAGTATTGTAGGATGCACCTGTAGCAGTAGATGATACACCATCAGCAACGATTGCTACAGATGTATTATATGCGGGGTCAGGAGTTCCTGCGTTAGCACCCGTACCAGAAGCACGAGGATAAGTTTTAACTGCTGTGTTTCCGTCAGTTGTACAAGTGAATGATAACGAATCAGTAGTTAATTTAATCTTTGTACCAACTGCTAAGTTATGATCACCAATGAACATCTTAAGAAGTCCAGTTGCAGGATCATAAGTTGTTCCTGTTGTTGGTTGATAGTTGACGATTGGTGATTTACCAACGTTGACTTCAAATGTATTTGTTGTCTTATTGGAAACTTCTAACCAACCTTGAGCAGCAGGATCATTTGGTCTTGGATATGTATGGTTTGTAGCATTGCCATCCATTGTACATGTGAATGTCAATGAATTGTCAGCAAGTTGAATACCATCACCATTTTCTAAGTTATGACCATTAGAAGTGATTACCAATACACCAGTTGTAGCATCATAAGTTGCACCAGATGCAGTGATAGTAGAATCACTTACTAAGTTATGACCACTAGAGGTGATAACCATGTCACCAGTAGCAGGATTATAAGTTGCAGTTGATGGAGTAAACTGAGTTACTGATTGTGAAAGGTAGTCAGACTCAGTGATTGTAGTATCATATTTCTGAGTGAAACCATGATCACCTTGAACATCCCATGGAGTGTTAGTGATAACATACTTAAGTAGTTTACCAACAGTCTCCAATACATACAGAGATTCTTTTAGATCATCGGAAACATGTAGAAGAGTGATTGGGTTTGTAGTTCTATTAACATAAAGTGCAGCAGCATCCCAAATGTGACTGTTAGATCCATTTCTAAAGTCTTCAATCATTGCACTTACAATGTCTTTAACATCATCTTCACAGTTAACTTCTCCACCAAGAACAGTAAAGAATGGATAACGTGCCTTCATGATATACACTGCCTCTTGAGCAATGAAGTCTTTATTTAAGATGAGGTTATCAGCAGCATTGATGTATCTGTGTGTCTTCTGGTTAAATCCTCCAGTAGCACCAGTTTGGCGTTGTGTTTCACGAATAGCATCATTGTTGAAGTATTCGTCAATAGTAAAGTCTTGTGTGCCAGACCAATCATCAGTATAAGTTTGTGCATCAGCACCATCTAAGTGATAGAGTAACTTAGCGTTAGTATCACCTTGGAAGATACCGTTTTGAGGAGTGAACGGTATTGAAGAGTAACGAGTTGTAGATGATAATCTAATCTCATCAATATGACCGATGAAACCATTAGCACCTGCATAATCCAAACCAACTCTAAATGGTTTGGCAACATATGAAGTGCTATCAGTTCCTGTTCCTCTTTCTACACCATCAAGGAAAATCTTGGTTGTAGTGCTAGATCTTTGAACAACAACATGTGTCCAAGTATCAGCAGTAACAGTAGTTGCTCCAGATGTTACTAGATCAGAACCATTTACATTGTATCTTACTTGTCCTGCTTCAAGGTATAGTCTACCTGCAACTTCAGATGCAGATGATGCTCTAAAGTCAAAGATAGTTCTTGTACCAGTAATATCGCTAGGACGGATATAACATTCAATAGTGAATCCTGCAGAACCCCATGCAAAGTCAGAGGAAGAATCTGTAGAGATATAATCACCTGCACCATCTAACAGTAGTGATGAAATACCAAATTTCTTCTGTGCAGTATCTAACTGAGCATTACCAGAGAATGTTGCGATGTTATAATCTAGACCACCACGTTGTGATCTTGCAATCTTACCAAGGAAGATTGTAGAACGTGCAGAGTTTGCACCAACAACTTCTGCTTTAGTATCTCTAGATCTGATAGTTTGACCTGATTGGAAGAATCCAGAACCAATTCTATCGGTAAAGGTAAGTTTTCTAATTCTGGCACCTTCACTTGCTTGGAAATCACCAACATTATTACCGTATTCTACTTTGTAGTTACGAATGTATTCGTTTTCTTGTAAAGTGCCAGTTGCATTGTCATAAGGAATGACATAATTATTGACCTGCTCATTTGCAGGGAAACTACTATCAAAGGCAGTAGTATTGTCAGTGAAATCAACGACACCAATTTGAGATTTTGAAATGTCATCAAGGACAACGTTTGGATAAGTCTGAGATGTAATTCTGTTGAACAGTAATCCAAAGAAGGAAGAACCTTCTGAAATATTAACCTGTCCAATAAACTCATTAGTTGTAGGATCTTGATAAGTTGCAGTAGCAGTTACACTAGCAACAACACCAGACTGTGCACCGATAATAACATCGTTCAACTGAATATCGAATAATCCAGGTGTAGATTGATAAGTACCTGCAATCTTACTTAAAGTAAGTGCATTAGTAACAGAAATATCAGTTCCATACACAGGTGAATCTTCCTGATGAGAAACTGCCTGAGTTCCATTCTGTCCTCTAGTTACAGTAAGAGTTGTAGATTCTGAACCAGTAGTAATAGTGTCAACTCTAAAGATTTCAGATCCTAACTGATAGTTAGATCCTGCAGTAAATACTCCTGCAGTGACTGCATAGTCAGCAGCAGTATTATCTGTTTTAAATGCAACCATCTCAATAGATGTAGTTGCAGCACCGACTGTATAACGTAACTGAGCAAGAGGAGTTTCAGCACCACTAGCAAGGTTAATCTGTTCAACTTTTGCAGTATCACCAGTAAGGTTAGTAACACTCTCACCGAATATAAACAATCCAATGTTAGAAATGCTAGTTACAGCAGCAACGTTAGCAGCAAAACCAGTTGCACCAACAGTTGCTAGTTCACCGATAGTGTAAGTTCCTTGAGTAATGAAACCATTGATGGTGTCACCAACAACAGTTGTAACAGTCAATCTTGCAGTACTAGAAGTACCAACCAGAGTCATTCCTGGAGTTGGGAAGATACCACTAATATTGGTGAAGGTTACCGCAACAGTAGAAATTGAACTGATAGTAACGTTGACATACTTGATACTTGCAGGAGGTTGTGGTGGTTCTGCAAAGACGATTGAATCACCTTGAATCTCAAATGCAGTTCCTGGAGTTTGTACAACACCGTTAAGAACAATCATCAACTGGTTAGCATTCGCAACAACGTTGTTACCATCAACAGTTAGTGGGAAGGCGATCTTCTGACCATCGAACTGATTAGAAATATCATCAAGTCTTTGTACAACAGAAGTTAGAATGTTCTCAGAAGAAGTCAATCGCTTCTGTCTGAATAGTACTTCTGTATTATTAAATTCTGAGTAAACAGGTTCAACTAGAGCAAAGTTCTGAATATTAGGAACGATTGCATCTCTTGCAAGTTCAACAGACTTTGTTAATTGGAATGAAGTCTCTTTGTTAGGAATAAATCCATAATCGTTAAGATCTAATTCACCAAATACTTTAAACGATGCGGGGTGAACGTTCTTGATAAGAATCTCTTTCCATTCACCGATAGAAACAGCAGACTTAACAGCATAAGAGAAGTCTTGATAGTAGTAAGAGTCTTGAATCTTCTGAATAATCTCAGATGGTTTACCAACATCATCGATAAACTGACCAGTAGTCTTAGTAATAGAACCAATTTCAAGAACACCTTTAGCAACCTTGATATCAGTCATGATACCAGAAGACTTAGAAATTACACCAGTGATTCTTTGACCAGTGGAGAACTCTCCAGTATAGTCAACAATCTTAAGAACTCTAGGTCCAACTTGCCAACCTGCGTTAGTAGAAACAAATCCAGTAGCAGTTGCAGCAGAAAGTGAATCACCTTGATATACAAGTTCACCTTCAAGGAAAGTAGAAGTAACAACGTTTGCAGTTGCACTACCACCGAAGGATTCAGTTAATACTTGTTGACGACCTGTACCTGCGTTGACATATGATAATGCATCACCCAATGCAGCGTTAGCAGAAGTAATAGCAAGTTTTAATTGATCTGGTTCAAGAGAGTTAGCAGAACCTGCAATAGCATAGTAAGTAGTAGTTCCATTCAATCTACCAACAGCACCTGCAGATAGTGGGAATTCAACTCCATCACCAGTATCAACAACATTCAGTGTAACTGAAGCACCGTTTTGAATGCCATGTGGGAAAGCAAACTGTAAGAGTCCCAAGTCAAGGTTAACAACATAGTTGAAAGAAGATCTAAGTGATACAGTAGGTGTTGAAGAATAACCTGCACCTGGATCTTTTACGATAATAGTATCAAGACGACCATTCTTAATGGTTGCTTCTGCTATAGCACCAGAACCGCCACCACCAGTGATGACAACAGCAGGTGCTTGAGAATAACCAGTACCAGGATCGGTAACTGTAATACTATCAAGAATACTTGTAGATGTTAACTGAGCATTGATTGGGAATGTAATCTCAGGACGTAAAGTGTAGTCATGAGGATAATCATAACCAAAGTTGTTGTTCTTAAGTTTCTTAATCTTACCAACACTAGAACCTTGAGTGAAGATAGATGCACCAGAACCGAATGGAGGAATAACAACGATAACCTCAGCACCAGATCCAGTCAAACCAGATCCTAAGATACCAGACACTGACTCAATATCAATCGATGCAGTAGTATATCCTTTACCAGGAGATGTAACAGTTACTAGTTGAATTTGACCAGGAATAGTTACACCGTTAGCATCAGTTCCATCAGCAACAGTGATAGAAACAAATCCGCCTTCACCATCACCTGCAATAGGAATACCTGTGTATTCCCCTACAGCATATTCAGTTCCAGGATCATTAATTTGAATTCTTTCAATTTGTCTGGTTGATTGAATAGCAGAGACAATAGGCAATCTTGTATAGAAACCACCTGGGTTTACAATACGAACAGAGTCGATAGATCCAACTGCTCTTGTAGATGAAGTTCCATAACTTGCTTGGTTGATATCAGCAGCACCTTCTGGTTCGTTAAGAAGAGGGAACTTGATAATATCAGCACCACGAGTAATAGTTTGACCTGCAATAGAAGAGATCTCAAAGTTACCCTTATATGGAGAATCTACAACATCAAGGTAACTACCAGGTACAACAGGAGAATTATCACCAGTTCTAGAAGGATCAAAGTAATATGAGATGTTAGTAACAATAGTTTCGTCAACTTTTAGTTTTACAGAAGGTGAAGGAGCACCTGCACCACTGACACCAGGAGTTCCAACTCTTTCAATAGAGTTGAATGAATATTCAAGTTTGTATAGACTATCTTTAGCAAATGATAAGTTACCACCAACCAGTGAAGAATGACTTAAGTCAAAGATGTATTGGTGACCATAGTACATCTTCAAAGTCGGAGACTTCATGAAGATATTGACGTTTCCTGCAGTTGTAGCAGGTGAAGTCACTGCTGCTTGATCTAATTTGTAGATAAACTCAAGAGGACTAATTACCTGATCAACTGGGAATGCACCATCATATTCATCATAAGTAACACCACCCTGTTCAACAGATGGGTTACCATCAACATAAATTACATCTCCTTTAGAGAGATAATGACTAGTATCTGTAATTACATAAACTTCATTACTATTAGCAACGGAAGAAACTTGCAAGATCTTATCAAGATTAGCAACCAGAGTAATTTTAAGAACACCAGTTAGATTAGTAACCTGTATAGTGCTTCTTGCTGCGTTGAATGAAACATCACTAGAAGAAAGTTGTACAACAGAACCAACAATGAATGGTGAAGATCCAGATACTTCATCAATTCTTACAGAATAATCTTCGGTCGCAAATGGTTTGAACTTACCAAAGGAGTCGAGATTTTGACTACCTGCTGCGTTATAAGTACCATCTAAGTTATACTTGTCAAGATCAATGTCAAAAGTTCCTGGCGTTGTATTAACAACCAGTGGGAATGAGAAGTTTTCAATGATATTGATATCATTAGGAATAGGTCCAACAATACCATAAGTTGATTGTTCGTTGAACTGTTCAGTTATTAAATTGCCAGTAGCAGTGTCATCAGTCCATGCGTTGTTATTTACAGCAAGGTAAACTTTGTTATTCTCATTATCAATTCTTACAATATAACCGCTGTTAACAAATGATCCAGAACTATTATTTAAACGTAGTTTAGTACCAATAGTGAATCTGAATGACTGGTTGATTGTTAACTCTTGTACGTTATCAATCTTGATTGTAGGAGTAACTTTAAAGAAGTACCTATCTTTAACAACAGCAGATACGTTAAGTTTTTGAGATCCAGGTGAAGGAACAGTTGCAGTTCTAGAACTCCAAACATCTTGATTATAAGTAAGAGTTTCAGTTCCAGGAGTCATATTGATTGTAGCATCATCAAAGTCAAGAGATTGGAATCCTGCTTCTGATAAGGAATAACCAGTATTCTGGATAGTGAGTGTACTACCAATGACAGGAGTAACTGCAGTTCTAGTAAATCCTAATTGAGTATTAGTTTGTGTGGAAATTGTACCGATTCTTGCAGAATCAGCATTCTTATCAACTTTAAGTGCAAAACCATCATAATCAATCAAATCATATCTGTTAAGGTTAGTAGTGAACCATGCAGTATCAGACCAAGTATATGAGAATCCAAATGCACCTGTAGTTGGGAATACAGTAACATCAGAAGGAACAGTAGGAGTGATCGCTCTATTTCTTAATCTAAAGTTGTCAACATGGAATTGACCTTGCTCATTAACTCTAAAGTTACCTGCAGAACCAGATCTGCCAGGAAGTTGACCAACATAAAGATGCTTACTACCAAGAGCAGTAGAAGGAACTGTAGATTGAATTGCTTGAATACCGTTAACATATACAGTAAAGACATTTCCTTCTTTCTTCAATCCAATGAATTGCCATGTGTTATCGGCAAACATGTTATTGAGACTGGACTGTCCTGCACCAGATGCACTATTAATCTTGGTAGATCCGTTAGTTACAACAAGTTCTAAGTATCCAGTGCTTACATCATAATACAACCAAAGACCACCAGTTGCCTCTTCAGCATCACCGATAGCAAAAAGAGTATGTTCAGTAATACCAGAAACTGCAGTTGTAGCAGTATTCTTGAATATCATCATCTCAACAGTGAAATCACTATTAAGTCTTGCTCCTAATTGAGCAGAAGTAATTTGTAAGTTAGATTGAGTCCAAGTGCTTTGACCAGTTGCATAACCATTAATCTTAGCAACATTATCAGCATATGTGATAGAGTTGTTTGTTGATGTAGAAGTTAATGTATAATGATTGGTTGTATCAACTTGAGATCCTGATGTGAATGGGAAGATAAACTCATTTCTATTCCACTGAGTTTGACCTGCAACATGAATATCACCAGAATTATCAACATCTACAGAATATGCTGTGATGCCTTCAATATTATTTTGAGTGAACTGATTGGTGGTGTGATTCTTGATCTTTCCATCATATCCAATCTTAACAGTATCAACTGTAGTTAAATTATCTGTATTATTAGTGCTAGTAAATGCAATATTCAAATCACCGAAGATATCGATTGCAGAACTAGGAGTAACACTTACTGATCCTCCAGATGGAGCAAGATAGCGATAATTCCAGATAAATGTACCATTTGCATCAATCTTACCAATCCAGAAACTATCTTTAGTAGTGTCATCAGACTTAAGTCTTAGACCACCAGTAACATAAAGTTCTTTAAATTCATCAATAGTAATACTAGTATTCATGATTGAATAGAAACTACTAGTAAACTGTTTGATCCAATTTACAGTAATTGCATTAGTACCAAAAGCAATCTTAGCAACACCAGTATCGATGTCTGCTTCATTTACAGTGCTTGCAAGTTCTAATGATGCATATACATCAGTTCCATCAATAACAATATCGGTAATCTTCTCTGACTTATTAGGAGAAGCAAGTTTTCTCTTAATTGCAAAGTTACCACTAGTATCAATAGATGCAATAAAGGCATCATAAGGTGCACCAGAGTTAGTATTGGTATATCCTCCAATAATGAATCTGGTATCAGAGTATTTCTGAATTGCAGTGATAAAGTCGCCACGAGTAGAACCAGAGATACCTGCATAACCTTTTTGGAAGGTTAATGTTGCACTTAGTCCGTTTGCTGCTTCATTATACTTACAAAGAATGATATCAGGATTATATGCAGCAAGAATAGAACTATTGGGACTGTTTTGACCAACAACCCAAATATCTTTACCATCAACATATAATTTGAGGAATTCGGAGTCTTCCTGACCACCTGCAAGTTCTAAACTTGCTTCCCACTCTTTAACACCAGTAGCAGAAAGTTTTGCAACAACTGCAACATCATTTGATGAAGCATCGTAAGTTTTACCACAGATATAAACTTCTTTGGAATCATTGATATAAACATCACTGATTTTGACGTAATTTCTATTTGCAAACTTAGCAACGTAATAATCTGCTTTCTTAAAGACCTGAGGATGAGATAAGATAACACGAGGGTTACTTGTATAACCATAACCAGAGTTGATAATATTGACATTTTCAATAGAACCAACAGAAGTTACAACTGCTTCAAGTTTACCACCAGTTCCGTTACCATCAATAATAATGGTTGGAGGAATGTCAGTGTTATAACCCGATCCAGTTTGATTAATTACAATTTGTTCAATACCTTTAAACTGTCTAACTGTAAACGTCTTATTGGTATTGTCCATAACAGGAGTATAGTCAATAAAGACACTATCTCCTGGTTGTAGGTTGTGAGGATTGACTGTAGTAAGTTTACCAAAGTTATTACCACTAATGTTCTCAAATGTGTATGCTTCAACTGCTTCACCTCTAATTCTAGCAATACGAGCAGAAACACCACTACCATCAGTATCAGCATTATCAAAGATTAATCTGTCATTGACCTGATAGTTAATACCTGGGTTCTCAACTGTAAATCCAGTTACAGAAGCGTCTTCAAACTTAGTAGTAGTCTCAACTTCAATATCAACCTTAGAGTCAAACTTGACTTTAGGGAAATAGTCAAATAACTGTAATGGTGACTCTTCAAAGACTTGATCGGGATCATCAGTTTCATCTTGCTCGATAACACCGCTTCTATCTTCGTCTTCTATGTCAAACAGTAGGATATCACCATTCTCTAGTGTTAGAGCGTTTGTAGAGGCATTTGGTGCTCTCTCAACGTCAATATCAACATTCTCGTAAGGATCACGATATCTAACAACTCCAGTAGGAATGTTTTGCTGTACTGCAGTAGGACTTAAGTTCCAAGTATCAACAACAGAGTTGAAATCAGGACCCATTACATATGGGAACAGTGGATTACCATCTTCAGTAGCATCAATAGTAACAAAGTAGCAATATCTACCTTCTGGATACTGAGGAGTCTTACAGAATCTACCATTGTACTGATCTAATGCACCAAGACCAAAAACGTATTCATAGTCTTCTACAAAGTTACCTGCTGCTTCTGCAGAAAGTAAAGGTCCTGCTGTTCTGATAGGATTTGGATTAGAATCAACATTATAGACAAGATTTGTCTTGAGTCTATATGAGGTATTGAGTTTTGTGACGGAAGATGATTGATCAGTAGGATCGGAGTAACCATAAGGACCATAAATCGGGTTACCATCAAATGCCCAACCAATAATAGGAGAGTGAATCAATCCCTCTTCTCTTTCTTTAATTAATCCTGATGTATTCTCAAATAAGTTATCACCAAGGATGTATCTCAGTGTTTGAGGATTTGATAAGTGAGCATACTCACCACCATACTGGTTATTAAATCCCTCAAAGACAGAACCCTTAGCATTATCAAATGTAGTAGTTTCTTGTAAGTTATATGTCCATTCAAAAACGTTAGCACTAAATGCTGCCTCTGCACCAACAGAGTTTAGATTGATAATTGTAGTTCCTTGAGTATATCCAATACCTTTGTTAATAATAGTGATACCAGTCACTCTACCCGCATTTTCACCATCAGTATCGATGGTTGCTCTAGCAACAGCACCAAAACCTTGACCTTGAATAGTGATCTCAGGAGCAGTTGTATATCCAAAACCTGCAGAGATGATAGCAATAGAAATAATTCTACCGTTAGCAACGATTGCTTGTGCAACAGCACCACTACCAGAACTTAATGATACACTAGGAGTAGAAGTATAAGAAATACCACCTGATCCAACGGAAACAGACTGAATAGGACCACGAACAGATGCAGTTGCTTGTGCACCAGTACCACCGCCACCAACAATAGTGATAGAAGGTTGTGAGGTGTATCCAGTACCGCCTGAGTTGATTAGAATTCTAGATACAACCCCTTTTGTAATAATAGCAGTTGCAGACGCTCCAGAACCGCCTCCACCAACGATAGAGACCAGAGGAGAAGAAGTAAACCCAGAACCCGCTGCAGTAACAGTGATTTCAGAGACAGAACCGTTAACAGTAACGCTTGCAGTTGCTCCAGTTCCTCCACCATCGCTAATTGTTAAAACTGGTGGAGATGCAGCATCATAGTCTTTACCTGCATTTGTAATAGCAACACTAGTTACAGCACCGAAAGTTTTCTTAATAATTGACTTGTAAGACCAGATGGATACACCATTTACCCAAGTTCCAATAGGACCTGGAGTAACACTGTTCTTAGTAGAGATTGTTTGTGAAACAATCGGGAAACGATTTAATTTACGTTGGTTTCCTGGAAGAAGAGCAGATCCTGGGAAAGGACCAATCTTGTAGTTAGGAATACCAGTAGATGCTAAGTAAGCATGCTGTGTATTGAAGAACGAGTTCTGAACGTTAGTTGTATAAGGACCAACAGCATTCAATACTGCAGTGCTATCAGACTTACCTTTGTTTAAGTCAACAGATACTAGAATATTACCTTGTGGTGTTACAGTTGCAGGTTGAGGTAATTGATATTGGAATACAGTATTACTATCTCTAGATGTTACAAAGAAGGATCCGTTGTAGATAATGGGGTTAGCACCATATACAGTTACCTGATCACCAACTAACAAACCATGATTGTTTGAGCAAGTAATAGTTGCAAACTGATTGTTAATGCCTCCAAACGTAACGCTAGTTACATTAATAAGTTTTTTTACGTTATATAACCATGTCGTCAAGTGGGGATCGATGCTAGTTCCACCTAGTTTCGACACAGTGAGTTTATCACCAGGTAAGTAATAAGATCCAGTGTCAGTAAGGGTAGTCTGTTGTGCATCAACAATACCAACAACATTTAACACTACTTCTTGAGTAGTTCCTCTATTCACATATACCGTGAAGTTAGAAGTAACTTGAGTTGCAGAATCCCAATCTTCTACAATATTGTTAGCAGAACGAGTACACTCAATAAACTGGTTAAGTGATTTCTCTTTATATTGTACAAGTTCAGATCCAGTGCCTGTACCAATTACAAACTCACCGTTTCTTTCTGGCCAACCAATAGTAGAGTCAACCGTAATGATTGAGTCGGTTGTATTAAGAGGTTCTGCAAGTTTTGTTTTGTATGGTACGGTAAACGTCCCAACAATAGTTTCTTCAGAGAGAACAAGTTCAAAAATCTCTACATCTGAAGTTTTGATTGAAATATAGTTTTCAACTAGTGCACTTGCATTAGTTACATTAGGATCTGCAATATCTGCTTCTTGAGTAAGCAAACCATCTCTAATATCATCAGGATTACCACTTACTAAGGTTGCACGCAAAATGGTATCAATAGACCAAGTTGCAGCAGAGGGTTTGATGATTTGGTCTTTTGGATATGTGACCGTAACAGTTTCACCGTAAAGTAACTTGAACAGATATGCAATACTGAACGAAGTACCTTTAGATGAATAAAAATCTTTAATAGTTTTGATCGATGTACGAACATCAATCTTAGAGTAGTCAAGTTCTGGAACATCAGGTAAGAATTGTTCTGTATACTTGTCTAATAATCTCTTGATAAACAACGCATCAAGACATTTTACATTTGCGCCAACAGCAGCACTTGCAGCAATAGTATTGTTGGTGAATACCGCGTTACCATCTTCAGTATACTTTGTAATTCCAGATGCTGCTCTTGCACATCCAGTAAACGCTGCTTTGTTGTATCCATTACCCGCTTCTGTTACAACAAAACCAGTAACTTCATTTAATCCAATCTCAACAGATGCTTTTGCTTGAGGAGGTGCTTGAATTATAATTTCTGGAGGATTTGCAGCAGAATAACCAGTACCAAAGGCAGTGATATTAATATCTGTAATTTGACCGTTGAAAATTGAAGCAACAGCAGTTGCGCCAGTACCACCGTTAGTTCTATTATCTACAATGTATACTGAAGGCACATCGTCATATCCGCTGCCACCATTCAGTAGATCAACTCTAATAACACGCCCATCACCATCAACAATGGTTTCTAATACTTGTGCACCTACAGGATCGATAATAGCAACCCTAGGTGTAGTAGTGTATCCTTGCCCCGCATTCAAAACTGTAATGCTGGTAACCTTACCATCAGTAAGATCTGCTCTCAATGCTGCCTTGATTGGGTTAGAACCAGTTGGTTCATCAACATATACAATAGGCGCAGTAGTGTAACCAAAACCTCCGTCAGTCACGGAGATTGACATTAACTGCTCATTAGTAATCACGGGAGATCCTAGTTTAGCACCACCAGGTTGAATAAAGGTGATTCTAGGAGTAAAAGTATAACCAGAACCAGAATTTGTAATATCAAGACCAGTAACAGCACCATCAGTAACAGTTGCTGAAATAGTTGCTTGACTAGAACCAGTTTTAGTTGGTGATTGTACTTGCACCACAGGAGGGTTAGAGACGCTGTAACCTCTTCCACCCTCTAATAAGGAGATTGTCTTGATACCGTTGACAAGGGCAGTTGCAGCACCACCTGAACCGTTCTCAGAGTCAATACTAACTTGAGGAGGATATTCAAAACGATATCCAGAACCAATTACACTGGATACAATACTTGTTAAGTTTCCAAGATTATCTACACGAGAAAATCCAACTGCACCTGCACCGAAAGATGGAATTGGTGCTTCTATGGAATGAATTGATAAGAAACGACCATTAAGAGGTGCTACCTTGAATACAAACTGATCTTTATCAATAAAGTAGTCAACTTTTGGTACAAGAAGTCTATTATCGTAAATTACGTTTAAATATTCTTCAACTTCTGGTTCATACTTAACACCATTACGAGTCATGGTAAATTGTTTCTTACCATCTCCAAAAGCACCAGAAAGATTGTCTAAGTTATAAATGGTGTTCTCAATAAAACCGCTGAGATAGTAGATATAGGTTGAACCTGCATCATCAGCAGGAATCTTGGTTCTGGGTGCAGTAGTGAATACAATGTTTGATCCCGAAATTGTATAATCGATATTAGGGATTAAAATCTTACCATACAAAGATACAATCAGATGCTGTGCTGAAGGAGGAGCAATCGGACTGTCTTGAGATGTTAATGGGAATGATGTAGCAGTGCTATCAAATAAGGGAAGAAGACTTGCAAGAGTAGTCCACTTAAGTTTTACCTGCTCGTAAGAAATACCTGGAGACAGGGCAACACTAGGAGACTTATCAACACTTTCGTAGAATATAACTTCATCACCAACTAGAATAGATCCATTCTCTTCTAGGAAAGGATTAATACTTTCTACAATTATCTTATCATCTGTTACACTAACTGGTTCTACAACTATAGTTGCACCATCTAGGATACCGATATCGAGTTTGTCGATATCAAGATACTGGAGGAAGTTATTAAGTATGTTTTGCCCCAGACCAGTTTTTTCTTGAGACTTGTAGTAGTACTCAAGAAACTTATTAAACAGGGGATATTCTGATCCAATAAAGTCTGGTGATTGAGACTCAATCGACTGGGATACCTTATTAATGTTCATCTACGCTTACGAGAAACAGGTTGATGTGTTTAGACCACCGCTGTTATCAATCGGGGCAACCTCTACAACTGCAGGGACTGATCCGAATATCGTTGGTGTCAAACTATTTAGAGGGACAGAGGCAGGTGGTGTAGTACCAATCGGTGCTACTGTTACTTCTGGAGCAATAATATTGATGATAGTTCCAGGTGTGGAAGCAGGAATAGTTCCACTATTAGCAGGAATAGTAACAACAGGGATCTTAAGATCTCCAGGGAGAAGTGAAGGATCCGTGACACTACCTGTACCAGTAACACTGTCGGTAATGTTGACTGACGAAGAAGAAGGAGTATTTGTTCCTGTACTAATCACATTTACTGGTCCAAAGCAAACTTGACCAGTATCGTAGTTGACTGTGCCGATTGTATTGTTCGTATATACCTTTTTAGTACCTGTATTGTAGAAAGTGCGTAGATTTCCATATCCATCGTCTTCAAACTGCTGATCTACACCAGGGCGATCCGCAGTTCGGAATGTTCCTGATAACAGGATAGGTTCTTTCTTACAATCTCCATTATCACCGTCTTTAGAAGGTGCGGAGTTATAAAGTCCACTACCAGTGCTAATACAGTAAGTGTTAGTTTGATTACTGTTTGGCATGATATACTTAAGGTTTGTCGTTTGCAGTGAAACGTCAGTAATAGCGTTATTGGAAAGAGAGATTGCTTTCTCGTATGCAGATCCTCTAAACGTTGAGTTAAAGTTATTAATTTGAGTTTGTGTTGCCCAATCATTAATTCCGTTCTGAATATCTGTCTTAATCTGTGAAGAACTGCTTCCTGCTCCAGTATCGTATAGAGCAAAGATCTTAGTATAGATGTAGATGTTATCAGGATCTACTACAACAGGGTCAATCGATGCCATGGCATACTTCCTAAGGTTAGCAGAGATTTCCTTCTTTGTAGCGTCATTTAGAAGGGATCCAGTCTTAGTTTTGATGGCAATGAATACTTTTCCATAAATGGGAGGATTTAAACTATCTCCACCGTATGCAACAACGGAATCTGCGTTATCGTAAATTCTTTGAGTGATTAGAGCGTAATCCTGTGCTGTAACTGCTCTATACTGAGAGGAGTAGTATCTCGGTGCGTTGTATTTAATAGATTCAATACTTTCCGCATCAGAACCCATCTGAGAACGATGTAATACAGAAAGAGTGGTATTAGCACTTGAAACGATAAGTCCAGTAGAGTCTACAACACTTCCAATGAAGTTAAAGACCTTAACTTCGTTTGCTGCCCTACCAGAAGTGACCAAATACTCAAGTTGAACGACTTCTCCGTCTTTTAATGCTCTACCAACACTGTCATCACCAAATCTAACCTCGAAGCGCATATCTTCGCCTTCAGAAAGGAAGTATGCACGTGCTTGCGCGGATAAACCAGTAACAGTATCTACAAGATTGTAAATATCCGCTGCTGTCGCGGTCTCGTTTGCCTTTACACTGACTTTAAGTGTTGCAAGGTCCGCTTCTGCAGAAGGAATGGTATAATTCTGTCTAGCAAAGGTATTAACGATGTACTGGAAGTTTATAAGTTGACCTTCGTAGATACAAATCTCTGGAAATGTTGCGATACCAGTTGTAGGACTAACTTCAATAGTAGTGTCTCTTGTAATGTTCCAAACAAAGTTACCACCAGTAGCAACTGCACCTTTTTTTACAGTTACGCTACTTGGATACACTCCATTTGTTTGTGCTGTCTGTACTTCAAGTTTTACAGACGCTCTAGATGAAATAACACTTCTTGGAGTGTAATTCATCAACTTGGCAATATTAACTACGTTATCTCTAACAGTGGATGATGGTAAAAATGCTTCATTCAATGACATGTTAGCATTGAACGCTGAATAGTAAGTATTATAAGCAAGTGCATCAACCATATAAGACAATGCAGAACCGTCAAAGTCATAATCTGTGAACTCATTGCGGGTTCTTAGATATGATTTGATACTTGCTTTGACATCCTCAAAGTCTAGTGCTGTTAGATTGTTTGGTTGCATTATTCGGGTCTCTGTAAGACAAAGGATATAGACTCAACAATGGGTAATCCAACAATCTTGTACTCGATCTCGATGTTAATCTTATTATTAGCAAAGATCGGAGTAACTACGACTTGTGTTAGGTTTACTCTTGGTTCATACTGTTTAATTGTATTTATTACCTCTTCCTTGATTGCATCTGCGGTAAATGCGTCCATTGGTTCAAAAAGTAACTCATTTACTCTTGAACCAACCAGAGGTTGAAAGGGTTTTTCTCCAGGGACAGTCAAAACTAGATTTTTGACTGCCTGTTTGATGGCATTCTCGTTTTTCACGTTATAAACGTCATTTGTAAAAGGATTTAATGGCAAACCAATATTGAGATCTGCGAAATTACGAGATCTCTTGAAATTTTGCCCTTTTATGTCCTTTAACGCCATTTGCTATGAGGTCTTTCTTTTTTGTCGGGGTTTGCTTTCTCTATGTAGGCAGTCGAACCGTAATCTGTGACTAGTCCTACAGTGCCATGAGTTTCTTTCATGTACTTTGGATCGCGATCGGGATTAATCATAAAAGTTTAATGAGTAGTACATTAGAACTTTTTATGGGGTTGCTATCCCAATCTATTTATCAACCTCCGATGAAAACATTCTTACTTGATCCAGAAACTACACTTAAACATGGGAAAGGAACAGTGAAGTTTCCAAATGGGTCTGCAAATCTACCTGCACGCCTACCGTTAATGAATACTGTCTTTGTAGTTGCAAAAAGTCTTCGAGCATGACCTGATGATGCTTCTCTACCCCCTGCAGTTCCTACAGTACAATGCCAAGCAGGAGTATTCCTCACCGTGAAGCATTTAAACCCAACAGACATCGTTATGTGCTGTGTAAAGGTAGGATGTGGAATTAGATCATCCTGATCAATGATTGGGATTAGATTATTGATAACAACATTACGAATAATTGGACCAGTTGGTTGTTGTGGCCAAGGTGCCCATGTTGCAAAGTTATCCGCAATCGGCATTCCCTTAGGAACGATTTGCGGTGCTAAGGAAGCATGAGGACAAGGATTTGCAAAACCTCCACCTGGACCTGGGTGCCAGACAACGCCATTTGCTTTACCATGTCCACTACATGTTCCCATGAATAGTGCTGCAGGTTGAGTCATTAATCCTCCTTTTATGTTACCAGATAAGGGTTACCGTATACACTAGTTGCTTTTGCCATGGTTTGTGCAGCATTAGTAAAGTCATTACGCATTATCATATCCCCACTTGCGCTCCAATTTTGACATCCTGGACCCTGAGGTACTTGCCCAAAGGGAAATGTGAACGTAGATGCGGTAACTGCGCCAGTGTTGGGATCTGTAGTACTTGCTCTACTTGAAGCAGATGCGCTACAAGAGAAATGTGCTTTTCCTACATTCTGTTGAGTAACTCCGAGTGTAACACGGATGTTTAACTGTTCCCTATTATCGGGTCTATACTGTCTTAATATGTATTTAGTTAGGTTTGACGCATATGGTAGTTCAGAGAAGGGTCCTTGTACTGTTTGAATGAAAGACTCATCATATACCTTAATTTCTGGAATTACATCTTGAGTAATACCCTCAGTTAGTTTTTCAATCTCTGTTCCTAGAGTTTCCATGTTATCTTTTGCTGCTTTCTTGAAATTTTGTGCTAATGCACTAGGTCCTAGGTCAACTCCATCAATTTCCTTATAACTTTGCTTTGGAAGCATGACTTCTTTGATAGATTTCATGTCTCCTCTTGAAAATTGCTTCTGAACCATGGTTTCTCTACGCTTACTCTTAGGATCTAACTTAATTTCAATGTTTGGTTCGACAACTTCCGTAACTTGCTCTGCTAATTTCTTCAAATCTTCCTTTCTTTGCGTATTATCTGCTAAAATCTCTTGAATTTTGGTCGAAGAGAGTCCATCAAACGCTTCTGCTGTGTCTGGGAACGTTTTATAGAAATTTTCGAGGTTATCAAACCCAAGATCGCGCAAAGATTCGTCTACAAACTTGTCAGTTCGCTTTTTATGGATGTTTACTACGGAAATTTGAGGTAAATTGTTACTACTATACCCGCTACCACCGTTTTTAATGGTAATTCCAGTCAAAACACCGTTTGTAAACTCCCCTTCAACCTCTGCAGGTGTTCCAGAAGCAACTAATGGTGCGGTAATACTTAATTCTGGTGTTCTTCCGAGTGTATCCCAACCAGAACCGCCTCCGTTTGTGTTAATAGTTGCTCCAACTACCGTTCCATTAGTAACAACTGTCGTAACATCGGGTTGAACTAGTGTATTATAGACATCAGGAGCATTTTTATCAACAAAACCTGTAGCATATTGTACAGATTTCTCTGTAAACTCGTAAAGTCCACCAAAAAACCCAACATCTTTGATGCCATAACCTGCAATCGCCTTCACATCATGGTTACGATTGCTTGTATAATCAGTATTTTTGGTAAAATCACTACCATTTCCATCAAGATAGGCAAAGTGATAAGGAAAATACCCTTTAGAGGAGTCAAAATCACCTGCTACAGACGGTCCATGAAGGACACGAGTGATTGTATGACCATTCAATGTATCACCAGAGCGTAAAAGATCACTAATAGTTCCTGATTGTGATGGAATAGGTCCAACAGTAGTAATTTTAATTGTCAGTGTAAAGGTTGTAGTAGTATTATCGGGGTGAGTATGGTCATGAGTAATATTAAACGTATCATTTACAGCATATCCTGTGCCAGGTTGAACAATATCAAGCACTGTCCAACGTGTACCATTGAATACAGCAGTTGCTCCTGACTCATCAACGATAGGTTCGATACGAATATTGACTTGAAGACCTGTTTTCCCTGCTGATTCGAGAGTATACACAGTAAATGTGGTTGCGCCCTCATCGCCCGCTTGCCAAGTATTCTGGGGAGAGTCGAATTGAATACCCTCAAGTTCACCTTCGTTCCATGCATCAGAGTAATTTGTCCCATCATAGGACACTGAGAGGTCCGTCACACCGTTTGGAATGGTGGTGGATAGGGAATTGTATTCAAATACGACTTTCTTACTGTCTGTACCAATACCAAAGAGTGTGGGATGGGGGCAGTCGGGGTCGCCCGTATAATCGATATCCTGATCAATGGTATATGAACACTGTGTGGAAGCGGGGGTACAGGTAAATCCTGCACAAGGGTGACAGATGGTATTATTAATACTGCTCGACGCCCCAGGAGTTGTTGTTTCCTCACCTGTCTCTGGATCTGTAGAAGTAGTGCTAGGTTGTGTAGTCGTGGATTCCTCGTCCTCAATGATATAAGCAGCAATACCGACCTGACCTGAGTTACTTGTTATATCATACACATAAGCAAACCATGTATCACTCCCTTGAAACCCAAAGGAGAGTTCATTTGGGAAATACTCATAGATTGCAACACCTCCATCACTACATTCACTGCAGTTAGAAGATGATTTAGTTACTTTACCACAGTTAGCACCAGAAGCAGGTTGATAGTAACTTCCAGAAGACTGTCCGAAATCGGAATCACCTTCCTCTAGACAGACAATCTGGGAAGGATACATCACTGCTTGTCCATCAGCACCAGAAACATTCACAGCATAGTTGTTTAAACTCAGACTGTTGCGTATAAAAGACTTCGGATACTCTTTATAAGTTAATCCGATTGTCTGATCTGAAGGAGCAGGTACAAATCTAGGACATCCGTTTGGATCATCGCATGGATCTGTGATTCGATTTGCTCTTCCATCGACTATTTTACATCCCATGGTCCTTCTTTCTCCAACTTATCTAAACGTTGGTAGATATGATCGTAGTTTTCCTTTATATTTAAGTACTTTTCGTGTCCGTTTGGTTTATATAATATCTTTTCATGAATTGCCATTGTAGTTACATACTCTTCAATCTGTTTAATTCTTTCTCCAAGAGAAAGTAAACACTCGTTGATAGTGTTCAAAGCAGTTACTACGTCTTGTTCATTGTTCATTGCGTTTCTTCAAAGTAAAGGAGTTGTCCTCTATAGTATAATCAAGTTCAGAGTTAACGGTCCAACCAAGTTCTTCACAAACCTCGTAAGGGATCGTAAGGATTAGATCGCCAAAGTCGTCTTCTTCGAGTGTAGTGTAGAATCTGTGTGACATATTTCATAGGGGGTTCGTATTCTTAGAGGGGTGCATAGTCTTCCACCCCATCCATAGTGTATATAGTGCTTCGGAGTTTTTAGTAGTATACGCACCTAGGTACATATCGGCAACCATGTACATGTCAGTGTGCAAGCAATTCTCATAGTGTATTAAAGACTCTAGGCACCATGTACGAAGATCTTGGGAGTCAACTCTATTAGGCATTTTTTCTCTGGGAAATTTTTTGAATCTAGGTGTATTTAATTAATGGAATAATATAACTCTTGCTCCTGGGTACCTTTGTAGGTTAGGGTAGTTAACCGTTTTATATTTAGGGCGCGATTTAGGGGCAAGAACCCGCGCTATGACTGCGATCTCGACTGTTTATTATAATATATAAGAGACTGCTGATTAATTCATAACATTAAAAAGGGGGTTGCTGTACCCCCTCATTATATCATTTTTTGTCTAGTGTGTCAACTAGAACGCTAATTCCATACCGCTTACGAAATCCTCTTTAACATTCTTGTAACCTACAAACCACTCAAATTGCTTTTGAAATACGCGAGTACCATAAGAGAATTCATCAAGTAGAGCGTTTAATCTGCTCTTAGTTGTATTAGATTGCCAACCGCCATCTTTGATGATGATTGAATTGTTTTTAACTGTTGCGATATGATTGCCATGTAGATAAACATCTGCTTCGCCTTCCCAACCTTGCTTTACCATTGTATTAGATGAAGAGAAGTTAGCACCGTTGCGGATTGCTCTGTTCATGTCTCTTTCAATTTTTCTCATGTGTTCCTTGTTTGGTATACATTAATTATAGCAAGTCAGAACCCCATTGCTACCCCTATTGTGCCACTTTGTCAACTGTCACAGGGCAATCAATTTCCATGTAATAACCGATTGATTTAATATAATCAAATACTGATAATCTGGGCAATTCTTTATACCTCTCTCCCCGTGAGTTTCTAACATCGTCCATAAAATGTTCCATATCGTAAATTGATACAAACTCCCCTATAAGTTCGCATTCATTGTTATAAACTTTATAGAGCATCTTTTGAGTCATTGTTGTTAATTAAGGGGTGTAAACGTAATAACAAAATCCTTCAGCAACCATATAAGATGCTGTCTTACTTAACATCGGATCATCCCAACATTGGTCAGTATCTAACAAGAACTGAAACAAAGAGATTCCTTCACTTAGTGGACATAATCCTTCTTCGTAAAGTGTTAACAACTCCATGTACTTTACAGGTGCTTTGATGTTACTTAGCATGTGTTACTTAGAGGAATTTCTGAACCCTTACAGAGTTATTATACCATAATTGTTTATAATCTGTCAAGAAAATCTGTGTTTGCTGACTGATGTTGACATTCGGTAAGTTGCGTGCTAAGAGTACATTTAGTTGACACATTTAACACACTATTGATAACACTTAGTGATTTTTTTAAGTATTTAACAATATTCACAAATTTCTACGGAAAGTAACATTTTTCCTTCTTACGGTTAATCTATAATAGTCCCATAAGTCTACAGTCAGTTCTTTACATATAGTCCAGAATGTGTTAAACTCGCTATTACTAACCCCTTGCGGATTACTCTCCTTCATTGTTAGTTACCTCTTCAAAGTACCTATTCTGTTTGTTACTTTTAACCATATCTTTCCATGAATGACTATACACTAGTAGGTTTACTTGTTGATACTTATTCCTTGCACCTTTCTGTAATTCTTCTCTCTTTTCCCATTCATGTAGTACTAGAGTTATATACTCTTTATCGATGAAATTAACGAACCCAAAATGTTCATTAAGTGAGTAATAATCGCCTTTTTCAAACATAATTAGATCTTTAAATAAGGGAACTGATTGTTATCGAAAAAGACTAATTCATTATGAACTAGACACTTTTCGTTTAAATGTTCATCATAGATAGCAACATTCTTCTTTAACTGATTAGGGTTAAGTTGTTGTAACTTAGTGAGCAAATCTTCATAGGTCATTGTTGCCATTACGTTAGTAGTTTGTTCACTCCAAGGAATAAGAATACCAGACATTTTGTGTTGTTTGTTAATACTACTTATACATGATTACGGACGTTATTTATCATCTTCCGCACCAAGTCTGTGTAAGTCCGCAATAGTGAATAAATCGTAATCTTCCTCCAATTCTTTTATATCAAACTCCATCATGTAATGATCAAGGTTAACATTTAGTCGGGCAATTTCATTGAGGTAAGATTGCATAACTTTCTTAGACTTAAAGTCATAAATGTTATGTTCTGTGGTCAAAGTTTGCTTAGTCATTGTTAATTAGTGAATAGAGTAAGTATAAAGAAAACAGGCGATTATCTCATATAGAGATGACCACCTGCCCAGTCAGTATTGATTGGATTATGAATAAATTCACGTTGATTAATGATTCTCATATCAAATCTTACGTGCTTTGCTGGTGCCTTCCATGATGCAGGTTTATATACCTGACCAGTTTTTTTATCAACAAATGCTGTAACAGATCCTCCACGATATTCTCCATTTCTGAAATCGCTTTGAATGATCTTGAAATACTTCTTACCTGAAGTGAATTCAAACTTCATTAATTTCTCTGTACCATCTGCAATGCCTTTTAATTGCTCTTTTGCATAGTCTGATAAGTCTGCTCTAGGGTTAAGTTCATTACGAGAGTGCATATTGATTCGATACTGCTTATAATTCTCTGTTAATGCTTTACAATACTTTTCTACCCATACAGGTACGAATGCTTCAACTGTTGGATTTGAGATTGTTTGAGTCATGTTCAGAATAATAAAAAAATGATGATAAGCAAGAAAGGTATCCCTAAGCACTTTTGAATGTTAGCATTCTTGCTTATGTTCTTATTATAGGGGAAGAACCAACCACATGGGGGGCAAAGTGGACAGTTTGCTAACTGTCACAATGCTGCTTGACAAGATACTCGCCTGTCTGTATTCTTTCAAATATTGCTGACTGTTCATCAGTCAGTTCAATATCCATATCTCTGAGAATATCCCAGAGTTTAATCATCTGATAAGATTCATCAAATGACATTGGTATTGAAATTGGATAATAAGTTTTTGACATTACTGGCAACTATCCTCGAAACGTTCACGTGCTATAAATTCGCAATGCTCTTGTAATGCTGCTTCAGTTAATGTTTCAGCAAGTCCCGATGATTTCATTGCTTCGTATTCTTCATCAAAAAATGTTTCTAACATATCTGCGTGATGTGAAACTGACATTTAAACGTCCTCCTTAATGTAACCATTCTGATTTTTCATAAATTGATCGAGTTTAGAAATATCTTCCTTAGTCAGAGTATCAAAATCAACTCCTCCTAATTTGTAGATTCCCCACTCTTCGATCTCGATAACGAATTCTGCCCAGTCTGCACATAAGCAAGAAACATTATCAAGATTATCATCAAACAGAATTCTTTGCTTGATTCTGTTTGTTGGTTCTGTGTATGTTGCTGTTGAGTTCATAATCTCCTTTGTTTCTATACTACTATTATAATGGTTATACACCCCAAATGGTGCGATGTATG
>TARA_B100001057_G_scaffold272392_2_pt1 | contig 33296 bp, 39 predicted proteins | sample TARA_B100001057 | Tara Oceans TARA_B100001057 (sample SAMEA2621839) | marine metagenome | biome: marine biome (ENVO:00000447); feature: surface water layer (ENVO:00002042); material: "saline water (ENVO:00002010), including plankton (ENVO:xxxxxxxx)" | depth 5 m | reverse complement strand
TGCATCCTAAATGGTTTTTCTCGTATAAATCCATGTTTCCAGAGAGTAAATATTTCAAGAATTATGGTTACCCTGTTGCTGGTGCTATGAAAGGTAAGCTGGGAATAATTTCAATTACTTATGGAGGCCCAATGTTTTCATATTTTAATTTTTCGATATTCGATAACATACCTTACAGGAGAATAAAGAAATCTGTTTTTAAATTAGGTGGACTGAAGACTAAGTACTTAAGATTTTATTCTGTTCTTCCAAATATGAGTAAAGAAGAATTTAACGGACACATGCTTAGAGTTAGACATATGGCAAGAAAGTTGTAGTAGTATAGACAAGTAAATATAGGTTTTTATTATGTGTGGAAGATTTTCATTAAGTAAGAAAAATGATGTAAAATCAAAATTTGATATCGATATTAAGCCACGGTACAATATTTCGCCTGGATCAGAAGTAGATGTTCTTGCAGGAGGACCATTTAAACTTACATGGAATTTATCACCACCCTGGGCGAAGCAACCAATGAATCTAATCAATGCCAGATATGAAACACTACATGAAAAACCTTCTTTTAAAGATACTGCCAGGTGTGTTTTTATCGTAGATGGTTGGTATGAATGGAAAAGATATTTTGATTGGAAGAAAAGAGAAAATAAAAATCAACCATTCTATCATCACCTTGGTGGCGAATTATTTTTTATGGCTGGGATATTTAATGATACTGGGTGTGCAATTGTTACTAAAGGTGCGTCAAAAGAGCTTAAAAACATCCATCCAAGACAGCCTTTCCTATTGATAGAAAATCAAATATCTAATTGGTTATCCGGAGATGAATTTATTAAAGATAGATGTTCTAGTGATATACAAATTCATAAAGTGTCCACATATGTTAATTCTCCTAAAAATGATTCCATCGAATGTATGACCCCTTTCCAGTAGTTCAATAATGAAGAAATTCTCAGAAATAGAAATTAGTGAGATCATTGAGATGGCCTTATCAGACGATGTTCCATTTAAATCGATTGAGGACGAGTATGGAATAAATGCTGATCAGATAAAACAAATTATGAAAAATAATATATCACTAAGATCATATAAAATCTGGCGAAAGAGAGTAAAAGAATTTTCCACACGCAGAAAATTCTATAAGTGACTATTGATTTTAGATATACACTGATTTAGAATGATTCTAAATTATTTATTTTATATGTATGGAGGATGATGATGACAATACAAGTAGGAGATACAGTTCCGGAAGTAGAATTTCAATTTAGAGAGGGTGATTCTAGACCGGACAAAGGGACATGCCCAGTAGGTGGTGAATTTGTCACAAGATCAAGTAAAGAACTTTTTTCAAATAAAAGGGTGATCGTTTTCTCTTTACCAGGTGCATTCACACCAACATGTTCAACATATCAATTACCAGGTTTTGACGAGAAATTTAGTGTTTTTAAAGAAAAAGGGATAGATGATATTTTCGTCATATCAGTAAACGATGCTTTTGTAATGAATGCATGGGCTATTGACTGTAATATTAAGAACATAAAAACAATACCTGATGGTAATGCTGAATTTACTGTGGCAATGGGCATGAATGTAGCAAAAAATAATCTAGGATTCGGTCAAAGAAGTTGGCGTTACGCCGCGATCATTAATGATGGCGTTGTAGAGAAAATATTCGAAGAACCTGGAAAGTCTGATAACTTTGGCGAGGATCCATACGGTGAGACATCCCCTGAGAATGTATTGTCTTACCTAGAAGGATAATTATTTTTTAGCCTCAAAGTAAACGTTCAGAATGAGATGTGGGAGAGTGAGGCATGCTAATAAAATGAAAGTATATTTTGCGATAATAACATCGATCGCGTAAGTACTGAAATTTATTAGTATGCTCACAACCATTATTGTAAAACACACAGATGCAAAGATAATTGATGTAATGAAGCTCTTAAGTGTAAATGAATCAGGTACTAGCTTGTCACTGTAGATGGAAGTAATATAATGTCTTAATGAGTGGTGAAAACAAAAATAAAGTAAGAAAGACAAAAGCGGTGGCAACAATATATAAGAAGGAATAAGCACTAAATATGACAAATATTTCTTATAGCTTAGCTTATAGAATACGTAACTTATTACACCAAGATATAAAGTTTTTATCAGCCAATGTGTCTCTGGCAAATTTACTTGTAAGCTTACTATTTGCTCAAAAATAAATACAACATCATCAAGGTGGAACATTATAGGTAGAATAATTGGAATCGAGCCAATGGTGATAATATCTACTATAGACATATCTTTATAATTTATATGTGATAATTCCTCCATCCCAAAGTGGTATATTGCCAATGCCAAAAATATTAATAATGATAAGAATGGATTAATATACCATAAAGAGAGGTATACTAGCGAAATGACTACATAACCTATAGAAAACTTTAACACCCAAGACTTGTGATCACCAAACATCTTTTTACCGATCGAGTAATCAAAAAATCCATGTGGTAGTCCTATAACTGATACTAAAAATATCAGTAGATAATACTGTACGTAATAATTAAAAATATCTGGATTAATGTTAAACGCTACTATACATAGAATGCTTAAGTTCACTAGCACTACGAGCTGATAGTTTTCAAATTTTCTTATTAAAGATTGTTCTAATTGCATAATTTATAAAGACTAGTTTAGGCATATTGATCACTATTCTAATGATATCAAATAATGATGGAATATCAGATAGGAATTTTATGATCACATTAGATTTATTATTCTTAAACATATTATAAATAATCTTCTGACATTGATTGGGTTTATCTCTAATAATCCTTAAAAGTACATGATCCATTTTTTTAAGTAAAAGCCACCTGAATGATTTCAATGGGTCTGAACTATTTCCTCCTTTAAGTTTATCAACTATATGATCAGTTTGTTTCTGTATATTGATAAATGTATAACCGGTAGATGCCCTTGTTGCACCTGATGCTATTCCTATCTTATTGATATTTAGAGGGTTATCTGGAATCTTTGTACTCATAGGAATTACCCCATATTCTCTCTTTACTATAGTATAAGAGTCGCTTATGTTTTTCTTAATGTATGCTTCTAATTCACTTTTTAATTCCTCTTCACTATAGATATTTTTTGTAAAGAAAGTTGATTCCACAAGAATTGTTCTGTCATTTCTTGGTAACACATAAAAAAAATGAAAGTCAGAATCACCAACAAAATCCATTAATACTGGTTGGGTTGAAATCTGAGACTCAAGCTTGATAAAGTATCCTAGAAAAACTTGATATAAAGTTGAATCGATCTTCATGTTACTACTATCATATATATTTTTTGTCATTATGGTGTCGCTATTAAAATCGATAGAATATACACCATTGTCTGATTTGATGTTCGTTATATTTGAATTAAAGATTAGATCAACGTTACTTGTTTCATCAAGACAAGGAATAACCATATTGTCAAAATCTGTGGAGTCAATTGATGTATAATTACTATCATTACAATCTAAGCTGCATGTTTCCTCATGATTCTTTATAATGACACGATCATATTTATTAGACTCTAATTTTACAAAAGAGTGTTTGTAACCAGCCCAGTAAGACCATGTTTTTTTTATTCTTCCCGATTTTGATCCTTTTTCAAGGACACATACACTTAAACCAGAATCAATCAATTTATATGCTAAACTTAGTCCTGAACATCCAGCACCTATAATAACGACATCATATCTTTTCATTAGTAAATGGTAGCTCTTTCAGGTAATGATGCAAATCTGCATTATGAATATTGTTATTTTTCCCGAATAAATGGTAAATGCAAAATTCTAATAAACACTTAGTCAGTATCTTAAATTTCTCAAATCTCGTGGTATGAATTCTTTGTGTAAAATATTTAGTTTCGTTTTTAGATATTTTATGCCCTATTGCTTGATATAGCCTCAGTGACATAAGTATCGAAAATCTCGATCCCACTGGTATTTCTTTGATACCTCTGACAGCACTTTCATAATACTCCTCAGATAGAGATATTAATTCTTTTATGGATTTAAATAATATTTTCTTTTGTTCATCATTTTCTATTAATATTTCTGTAATCATTTCTCTAGGAACATATACTCTATTCATTGATAGATCTTCAAATACATCTCTACAGACATTTGTAATCTGCATTGCAATACCAAGGTCAATTGCAAAATATTTTCCATTCTTATTATTAATATTTAATAATTCACACATCATTAATCCAACACATCCAGCAACTCTGTACGAGTAAATGATTAAATCTCCAATATTTTCAATTCTTTTGAATTCCCTATCAGAATCAATACCAAGTTTAAGTTGTCTTATAATTTCTTCATCAATTTTCAAATCAGCTATTATTTTATCTACATCCGGATTCTCAACTTTTACCTGACTATCAGCACTATCATCATATTTTCTGCAAAATGCATATACGTTCAACACTTTATAACGCACTTTAGCTGGTAAAAATGATGAAGCTAAGTAAAATGTTTTACTATTATTTCTTAATATTGCGTAATTTTCAGTTGATGTCATAGTCTCTTATAATTAGTTTTTCTGTTGCCTTTGCTGTTGATATTACTCCTGGCACTCCTGCGCCTGGATGTGTACTAGCACCCACAAAATATAGGTTGTCAAACTCTTTAGCTTTGTTCGAGTATCGAAAATATGCTGACTGTCTAAAAATTGGTTGTATACCAAACCCACTCCCGGCATATGTGTTCAACTCATTTTCAAAATAATCAGGTGTAACAAAAAAATGATCTACTAATGATTTTTTTACATCAGGTAAAATATATTCATCTAAAATATCGAATACGATATCGCAAAACTTTTCACCATATGACTCCCAATCTATATTACTCAGATTGTTCGCAACAGGAGCTAAAACATAAAAAGAGTCAGATTCTTTCTGCTGACCTTCTGGGTCAGTTGCCATAGGTCGGTGCAAGTAGAGGCTTGGGTCATTAATCTTAATTTTATTATCAAAAATATCATTTAATAGATCTTTGTGTCTTTTGTTAAATATAATTGTATGATGTTGAACTTTTTCATATATCTTACTCGTCGAAAAATACAAAACAAAAAGACTCATGGAGTGTTTCAATAAAACTGGATTATTAGATATTTTTTTTGATTTTTTCCTAAGGACATTCTTATAGAAGCTGGTTGGATCGGCGTTACTCACAACAAGATCCGCTTCAAAATCACCTTTGTTAGTTTTAATTTCACTTATTCTATTATTTCTATGCACAACAGAATGAACTTCAGTATCCTTATGACATTCAACCCCAACTTCTCTAAGTAGTCTCTCAAGGCCTGACACTATAGATCTTGTCCCCCCTTTTGCATAAAATACACCCCATCTCCATTCTAGATATTGAATGAGTAAATAGATTGATGTTGTCGTATATGGATTTCCTCCTATTAACAATGGATGCATACTGAGGGCTTTGACAAGGTTCTCATTTCCAATATGTTCTCTTACCGATGAATGGACTGATTTATAGAACTTAATCTTTAAGAGTTCAGGTAAGTAAGGAATCATACTAGAGAGACTCTCAAATGGTTTATCTGACAACTCCATATATGCTGTTTGGAAAATTCTTTTTGAGTGCTTGAGTAGTTTTATGTAACCTTGTGTGTCTTCTTCACCATATTTTAATTTGATTTGTTTGAGCATCATGTGAAGATTATTCCCATAATCAAAATGACTGCGATCTGAAAATATGAATCGGTAATAGGGCTTTACATCTAGTAGTGTGTAGTAGTCTTTCCAATTTTTATTATGGAGTTTAAACAATTCTTCAATTAGGTATGGTGCAGTAATAACAGTAGGACCAGCATCATATACATATCCATTATGTGTAAGAGCTCTGGCTCTTCCGCCCAGATTAGATTGCTTTTCTAGTAACGTTACATGAAATTTATGATGAGCAAGTCTACTAGCTATCGCTAGCCCACCAAAGCCTGAGCCAATCACTATTGCTTTTTTCATGATGTTTGAAATACATGAGGCTCATTTAAGAGCCTCATGTGATAGTTCAATTTATGCAGTCTGAGCTGAATCTTGAACAGCAGCTGACCAAATAAACACACCAAATGCGATTTTGTTTACAAAGTCTGCTAAGTTGTAGATTAGGTTAAGGCTAGCAGCATCTACGCCACCCATTAGGTAGCCAAATAGATAACCAGCTGGGTAAATCGCCCAACCAACAAGCACTACCATTCTACATGCAGAAAATGCTGATTGTGCTGCTTCACTGACAGATGCACTGACAGTTGCCGCTTCACCCATAAAGATTTCATATAGAATATAAAACCATCCAGCCATACCTACGATAAATCCGAGTACTGGGCTGATAATACCAGCTTCACCCGCATATCCTGCGATAAGCATGACAAGTGTACCCACTAGAAGTCTCCAAAAGACTCCAGCGCTTACAGCTGTTACTGCAGCTAAGATTAAATAGAATTCAATCATTTGCAGTGGCACAGTTAGTACCCAGTCAATATATCTGAATACTGTTGGAGATGTACCGGTGTCGACCCATACTTCTCTCATATAAAAATAATGTACAGCAGCGATAAGTGTTACTAGTGACATGATTGACAAAGATGTTTGCCATTTGCCAGATACTCTGCTTCTTTCCATAAGGAAGAATACTGTAGCTGCTACCATTGCGATAGAAATTATCCAAAACGTCACCCCAACAAGGTCATTTGCTTGTAAGTCAGCTGCAAAAGCGACTGATGGTGCAAGCGCTACGACTGCAGCTGGCATGAACAAGGAAAATAATTTTTTCATATAAAAACTCCTCAATTTCCTAATATTATTGTGTGTTTCCACTCCTTTACGGCCCTAATTATATACTAAATTCCTCATTCCATATACATAAATAGGAGCTATAACCATTCTAACCTTACAAAAAAAGATGTAGCAATGCAATAAATTTATCGATGGATAAAAGAATTTAAAAGACATAAAATTGGTTTATTAAATCTAGAATGGTTCTAAACAATATGAGCGCAGATGAATGTTTGTTTTGTAGGGTGCAAAACAAAAAGTATGCAGATGAAATAGTGGATGAGTCCGAATACTTTTTTGCAACGAGAGATTCCTACCCAGTAACAAAGTTGCATACTCTCATTATAGTTAAGAGGTGTACACCGACTTTTTTTGATCTTACTACTGAAGAAGTCTCTGATTTATCTGAGATAATTAGCAGGCAAAGAGAAGTCATTATAGATCTAGATTCTACTGTGTCCGCATTTAATATTGGAATAAATGATGGAAAAGATGCTGGCCAGAGTATTAGACATTTGCACGTCCACTTGATTCCTCGCCGTCAAGGTGATATTGAGAATCCTCAGGGCGGAGTAAGAGGTGTTATCCCGAGTAAACAAAAATATGTAAGGCGCAAATAACTATGATTGACATTATAAAGAAGAGGGTGATTGATTGGGACTTACAGCTTAGCAAAGAGAAGAATTTTAATGAAAAATTCGGAACAAATTTTACGCTCAGCCAAGTCAAAGAGTTGACAGGTTCATTCAGACGTTTAACAGAAAAGAGTAAAGTAAAAATTGGAACGAAGGTATTAGAACAGTGTGAAGAATTTTATTTGTCATTAGATAAACTTAAACAGAACCAATATACGAATATCTGTAAAAACAGAAGTGCAGCGTTTTTCAGAATAGGTCATGAGCCAAAAAAAACTCCCACAACTGATTTAGATCATAAGAACTTTATAGAATTGGATAGTGAGCTTAAAAAATTTAAAGAAGAAAATGACTGGGATAAGTTTAATCCCTGAAAGGTTTAAAATAAGCTTTAGTCGCTAATTCTAAGATCTCACGATCACCTTTGCTATCACCATAACTATACACTTCTTCAAAAACTTCTAGCTCAATCTCTTTTTTTATTCTATTAACCTTTTCAACTCCATAGCAGTTTCTTCCTTTTAGTTTTCCAGAAAGTCTTCCGTCTTTAATATCTAATTCAGTTGCTATAAGTTCAATTTTTTTCTCTTCACACCAGATCTTAAGCCATGAATTTACAGATGCTGAGACGACAATGACTCTATCACCTCTTGCTTGATGCCATTTAATACAATCTTTTGCTTTTGTTCTGATTATTTTATCGATTTCATGAGTAGAATATTCTGAACATTTTCTCTCAAAATCCACTACCATTTCATCTCGAAAATAATAACTTATTACTCTCTCTTTCATTGTGTTGTTTGAAATTATTCGAAACCAATATGACAAGTAAACTGGTGTTAAGATAATTGATCCTAGAATAAAGGATAGATAGCCATGGTAATAGATTATAAATCCTCTAAAAGAATCTTTGAATGATATAGTTCCATCAAAGTCAAATATTGCTAAATTCATTTTAGGTTGAGACGCTTAAAAATAAACTCTGGGATTAACTTTATTATAATTAGGATGTACTTCCATGGCCACGAAATGAAAACCACATCTCTATTCTTTTGCTGCGCTTCAAATATTTTATCTGCAGCTCTGTTTGGGTCTACACTCAACGCTTCTTTTATGCCACTTTGTTTTTCTTTATTTTTTATAAAACCTAGAATTACGGTAGACACATGAATATTATAATCAAATAATTCATTTCTTAGCCCACTGAGAAAATTTGAAAATGCACATTTTGCGCTGCCATATATATAATTCTTCTTTCTACCTCTCTCACCAGATATAGAACTGATCCCAACAATAAATCCTTTTTTGATTTTTTTCATCTTGTCAGATAGTAGATTTAATAAAGACGCGGGACCTGCGTAGTTTGTGTGAATACATTGTACGAGTACTTTTGGTTTTATTTGTGCTTCAATTTGATTTGGGTAGTTACCTACGGCACAAATTACTCCAGCTGGGATTTCTTTAAGTGATTCTATAAACGATTGATGAGTATCAAATTCATTTATATCTAGCTCTAATAATGTCACCTCTATTCCAAAATTCTCAACAAGACTATCTGAAAATTGGCTAAGTGAGTCTATGCCTCTACCACACAAGTATAACCCGTAACCTTTACTTGCATATCGTCTTGCAATTTGTTGAGCGAGCTCACTTTTTGCTCCTATGATAAGTATATTATCCATATTTGCTGCCATAGCTCATAATATTATAACCTGTTGAGAAAAGTCGATAAATTTATTTTATTCTTGTCATTAGGAACAATCTGTTCATACTTTCATATAATATGAGTATATCTAAATACGTCACTATAATATTCTTATCCACGTTTACTATTGTTCTTGCGTCAGCTAACTTTATTAGTAAATCTTTATTATGTAGCACTAGCGATTTCTCAGTTAAAGGAGGGTTCTACTTTGAAGGATCCAATAAATTGATTCGATATAATGTATTATGGGACAACAATAGTAAGAAAGAGTTTGTCTCAGTTAGCCGACACTGTTATCTGGAAATAGATAATGAAATCGCAGTCTCTATGAAAAGTCCTGAGAATGGATGTGGCAGTTATTCATCTTTCATTGACATGAATACTCTTACTTACAGTATTCCTACAGAGCAAAGCGTTTTAACAGCAAAATGTAGTTACTTTAAAGGGGATATTTTTGAAAAGATCAAATCAAGCATCAACAGAACTTATAATTAGTTTGAAGACATCTTATCAAGATATCTCTTGATAATAAATTTAAGGTCATCTTTAGTTTTTTCTGATACTTTTTTAATATCTGTAATGATAGATTTATCCAAGCAAGTTAAAATATCATCCGAGTCTAATGTGTACTTATCAAAAGAATTAATGAGCGCCTCAATAATGTTACTAGCTTTATCTTTCATTTGGTTCATTGTTAGTATAATTTCCTGCACATCAGTCATACATAGATCTTCTGTAAAACAATCATAATCTGTGACCATACCAATCGATTGATATCTAATTTCAGCTTCCCTGGCTAGTTTCGCCTCTGGCATATTTGTCATTCCAACAACATCAAAGCCTTGATCATGATTATTTTTTGACTCCATATAAGTTGATAATTGTGGGCCTTCAATTGCCACGTATGACACATTTGAGTGAAAATCGTAATTGAGATTTCTAATAATCTCATGACATATTTTAGACAAACTCTCAGAATTAGGCTTTGCCATAGAAACATGAGCGACCAAATCTTTATCGAAAAAAGTGTTCTCTCGTTTAAAAGTTTTATCAATATATTGATTTATAATTACGAATGATCCTGGTTTAATATTATTCATTAGCGAGCCTACAGCAGATATCGAAATAAGATCTGTAACACCAATTTCTTTGAAGGCAGCAATATTTGCTCGATAATTCACTTGCGAGGGATTTATGCTATGATCTTTACCATGTCTTGGAATAAAATAAATTTGTTTATTATTAAATTGAAGTTCTGTTATTAGATCTGATGGTTCTCCCCACGATGTTTTAATATTTATCTTTTTGCATCTTCCAATCTTTTCTAAATTATAAATTCCACTACCACCAATTATTCCTAGAATAGACATACGCACTCACAATTAATAATTAATAATATAACAATTTATTATCTAGATGTTAATGATTATCAAGTGTAATTGAGAATGATAATTATTCATAAAATTAATTCACAAAATTATTTAATTTAATTTGAATGAAACATTTTTGGAGTATATACTCTCTTTAAATTATTAGAGGATAATATAATGGAAAATTTAGACGTTGGAAAAGCCATTAAAGTTTTAAATAAAATAATTCAATATGAATTATCAGGTGTAGTCAGATATACACACTATGCACTAATGGTAACTGGGAGAGATCGTCTAAGCTTGACACAATTTTTTAAAGATCAGGCCTCAGAGTCTCTATTACACGCACAACAGGCTGGTGAATTAGTTACTGGCTTAGACGGCCATCCGTCACTTGAAATTTCTTTCATTGAGGAATCAAATAAACATTCTTCAGTGGATTTGCTACATGAAAGTGCAAATCATGAGAAAGAAGCAATCAAACTTTATAAAGAGTTATGTAATGTTGTGAATGGTGAGAGTATTTATATAGAAGAGTATTCTCGTGAGATGATTAAAGCAGAGGAGATGCATAGTTTAGAAATACAAAAAATGCTAAAGGATTACGCAGAGTAATTTATTTATTATTAAGTCTCTCACTAAAAAAATTTACAATTGCCTCAAACGTGAGATTTGTTGCTCTTCTACTGTACTGAACAGTCACCCCTGGCGTAGAGCATTCTTTTAACAACTTCTCGGACTCAGCTGGCCCGGGAATTAATCTCCCATTAAGGTTCATGATTTCTCCATTATCAGTGATAGTAAGTGTACATTTATCATTGATAATATTTAAACTTGGGAGATCATCAAATGTAATGCCAAAAAACAAAAATGGATTATCAAACCCATGTCTAGCATCTTCTATAGAAATATATTCAATTAAATTATCAGCAGTCTGAAATTTCTCGTGTAAATTCTGACAAGATTTCTCTGGTGTAAGATCATCACTTCTGCCAGTTATAATAAGTAGTGGCGTGTCTGTTTTTACTATCTTATTAAATGTAAATCCGCAGTATGGATAAATGGCGACGGAGGCATCAAAATTCCTCTTTGTTAATTTGGTAGATATATGATTGAAATGAGATAATATTGGACCAACCCCACCTTGAGACCATCCAATATATGCAATCTTATTAATTTTAGGATGAGTTCTGAGTAAATTAAGCGCAAAATACGCATCATTCATAAAAGTGATTCCAGACACTTTCGAGAATGTTTTATCATATCTAATATTTCTGCCCATATAGTGATCTAGCTGAAACACTACGTATCCAGCGGAATTCAATAGCTCCACATATTTTTTATGATACCTTCGAAGCCCTCCTGATCCGTGGGATAATATGACTGCATTATACTGTTTAGCCTTAACTTCAGGAAAATAGAGGTTACCGTAAATATTTATTTTTTGTTTGTTTTTATAATTAAGATCATAACTATCGACTGTTTTAAAACATACTGTTGTATTTGAGGAGGAAGAGAGATTTGACTTTACGATATTATTCATGCATGGGTCTGAGCGAAAGATAGCACACCCACTAAATAAAAAAGCTAGAATCAAATATCTCATTTTTGTAGCCAATTATATTATTGTTTCACTCTGTCTGTGAAACTTGCTTTAGAGAGAGTATCTTTATAGCTTCATATAATTGTTTGTCTTTGTTATACGGCTCAGGTAATTGCACTGTATCTTCATCAGTAGCCTCTACAATTATGTCTGGCATTATCCCATTTTCATGTATATCTTTTCCGAGTGGAGTGTAATATTTAGCAGTTGTAAGCTTCAATGCAGACCCGTCGGAGAGTTCTTGTATAGTTTGAACAGACGCTTTACCGTATGACTTGGTTCCAAGAATTTTTGCTCTTTTATTATCTTGTAATGCTCCTGCAACAATCTCTGAGGCTGAAGCAGATCCTTCATTGATCATTATTACGAGAGGAATCCCATTAGTTATATCTTGAGGAGTAGCTTTATACTTTAAGACAGAGTTAAGTGACCGTCCTTTTGTCTCAACAATCCTGCCAGTTTGAAGAAATAAATCACTTATTCCTACAGCAGCCCCAAGAACTCCACCTGGGTTATTCCTTAAATCTATGATTACTCCCTGAAGATTTCCTTTTGCTTTTTTATTAATTTGAAAGTAAGCAGCTCGGAGATCATTAGTTGAATTGGTTTGAAAATTAGATAAACGAAGATAAGCAATATCATTATTGAATAATTTGGATTTTATTCCTTTGCTTATGATAATTTCTCTAACGATATCGAGAACTATCGGCTCTTTAACATCTTTTCTTAAGATGGTAATCTTGATTTTTGTGCCTGGTTCACCTCTCATTAATTTGACAGCGTCTCCTATAGGCATATCTTTAAGGTCTTTTTCTCCGACCTTAACAATCATGTCACCCGCTTTTACTCCTGCTCTAATGGCAGGTGTATCGTCTATAGGTGTAATTACTTTAATATAACTATCTTCTGTAGTTATCTCTATACCTAGCCCACCAAATCTTCCCGTAGTACCAATTCTTAATTCGTCAAAATCATCTTTACTAAGGAAGTCTGAATGAGGATCTAAGCCAGAAACCATGCCTTGTATTGCATTTTTAAAAAGAAGTTGATCATCAACATCCTCAACATATTGTTCTTTTATCCGTTTGAATACATCAACAAATTGCTCTATATCTTCAATAGGAACATCTTCTGATGCGAATAGATTAGTGCTTATAGGTGAAAGGTTTGTTGTAAAAAACAAACACATAAAAGATGCAGTAATATAAATAAATCTTTTCATTTTCACAAATTATTAACGTTTAGTGCTTTATTATCTCATTAGTTTTGTCTAATATAGATATATTAACAAATAATTATATATCCACATGGAAACTGAGAATTTAAACACTACTAATAATAACCTTAGCTCACTAGAACAACAAGTTCAAAATGATGTTGAAACCGCATCACGTTCATTGAAAGCGATGTCACATCCTTTGAGATTGATGATCTTATGTAAATTGGGAGAAGATGAGTTTAGCGTTCAAGATATTGTAGATAACGTTGGAACTTCACAGAGCAATATATCTCAACATCTAGCTATCTTGAGAGAGAAAGGAATCCTATCGGCAAGAAAATCAGCCAATAAAGTATTTTATAAAGTAAGCGATGTTAAAACTCTCAAACTAATAGAGATGATGAGAGAAGTATTCTGCTCACACCAAAAGTAAATACAGGCTATTATTTTGACAGAATTTATCTCTGATAATTTTATTCTAATATCTGCATTTGTATTTCTATTGATTTTGATTATAAATTTTGAAATAAGAAATACATTTAGTAATATCAAAAAACTCACAATTGATGAATTAACAATATTAATCAACTCAAACAAAGTTCTATTAATTGATATCAGAGAACAAGGTGAATATGACAATGGACACATTGCGAATGCAAAAAATTTTACAGCTGATATGTTAAAATCTATTGACGTGAGAAAACAAGAATTCATTGTTGTCTACTCTAAAAATGATAATGATGCATACAAAGCCGCCAAAGTAATTGGCAAAACTGGTAAAGAAAATGTTTGTTATCTAGAAGGGGGGATAGCATCATGGCTAGATAATAATATGCCTCTATCGGGAGAAAATAATAATGGCTGAAAAACAAATAAAATTTACAGTAAATAGGATTTATGCGAAAGATATATCTTTGGAATCTCCAGAAGCACCAGGTATATTTAACGAATTAAAGATGCAACCAAAAGTCGGTTTCAACTTAAAAACAAATATAGTTGAATTAGATTCAACTACTTATGAGATTACATTAGATATAAATGTAAAAGCCGAGACTGATGAGAAAGCAATCTATCTTGTCGAACTTAAACAATCTGGAATATTTGGAATCGAGGGTGCGGATGAAGACCTTAAAAATAATTTCTTAAATGTACGATGTCCAGAAATTATCTTCCCGTATGCAATGGAGTCAGTTTCAACATTAATACAAAAATCTGGTTTCCCACCAATTTTCTTTGCACCTATTGATTTTAATGCTCTCCATCAACAAGAGCTAGCAAAGCAGAAAAATACATAATGTCTATTAAATTTAGAATCTTGGGTTCCGGTGAATGGGGGTTGGCCATCGGGAATCATCTGTCTTGTAATAATTATGACGTTGAGATTTTCGGACGAACAAAGTCTAAGATAGATCATCTCATTAAAAGTAGAGAACATGTCGTCCTTAATTTAAAATTTCACAATAAGGTCACGTTTAAGCACCTTGATAATATTAATTATGATGGTGGGGAAGTTTTCAATATTATAGCAACATCTAGTAGTGGGTTTGCTGATTGTATTAATTATCACAGAGATTATCTAATGCTGCATGATAATATTTGCTGGCTAACAAAAGGTATTGACAGTCATTCATCTAAGTTGTTTGACGAAGTAGTTTGCGATGCTTTAGGTGATCAGTTAGATGTTGGTATCTTATCTGGCCCGAGCTTTGCTCGTGATTTAATTCTGAGAAGAAATATGAGCGTGAGTTTAGCAACTTCTAATGATTCTTTTGGTAATAAACTAAGCGCTTGTCTGAACTCCAGTTTCTTTCATACAGAGCACACATCTGATCTGGTAGGCGTCCAAGTATCTGGAATTATGAAAAACATCGCAGCTATTCTGTCAGGAATGCTCTCAGCATCAAATTATCCGAAAAGTGATTTATCGACTCTCATTGATATAACGAAAGATGAAATTCTGCAAATCACTACAATTATTTATGAGCAGAGAAAAATCAAAATTAATGGATCTGTCTTAGCTAAAACTTTAGCGAGCCCATCATGTGATGGTGACTTAAGATTATCATGTCTAGAGGATCACTCAAGGAATCGCACATTTGGCCTTTATTGGGCAGCTGAGAAGAATCCAGATGCCTTGAGCAAAAGAATAGGAACCATTGAGGGTTATAACTCTGTGATAGCCCTATCAAATCTTATAAAATCAGCAGATGTTGGCCCTGTATTGAAATCGGTCTATGATATTTTATTTAATGATACTCGCCTAGAGGATACTGAAATAATTAAGAATCTTTAGCTTTTTTTGCAAGTGTATTTCTACCCCATCCTAAAAGTTTTGCAGCTTCCTGTTTAACTCCGTTTGAGGCTTTGAGCGATTCATCAATCATGATAGACTCAACTTCTTTATTAACCTTCTTAAGAAATTCTTTATCTTTTATTATACCTTCTCGGATATAATTCCTGAATTTATCTTCCCATGCATCAGCTATATTTCCTGATTCATCTGCAGAAGTCTCATTATTAAAAATATCGTCAGGAAGGTCATCCAAAGTTATTAGATTTGACGAACACATAACAGTTAAATATCTACAAACATTTTCTAGTTGTCGAATATTACCTGGCCACTTGTAGCTTTCAAAGAAAGATATCACATTTGGATCTATAGATTTTTCATCTGCATTCAGTTCATTAGCTGATTGTTTTAGAAAAAAAGAAGTGAGATCTTTGATATCCTCTACTCTTTCTCGTAATGGAGGTAGTGTTAGTTTAAACACATTTAATCTATGATATAGATCATCACGAAATTTTTGTTGATGTATAAGCGTTTCTATTGATTGATTAGTTGCTGCAATAATTCTTACGTCTGATTTAATAGGACTGTGACCTCCTACTCTGTAGAATTCCTGACTAGATAGAACTCTTAAAAGTCTCGTTTGTAATTCTGGATGCATGTCACCTATTTCATCGAGAAATAATGTCCCGCCTCTTGCTTGCTCAAATCTCCCAATTCTCTGCGACTGAGCACTAGTGAAAGCGCCCTTTTCATGACCAAATAATTCTGATTCAAGTAAATCATGCGGTATTGCCGCCACATTTATAGCTACGAAAGGCATTTTCGACCTCTCACTGTTAAAATGCACAGATTCTGCTATCAGCTCTTTACCAGTGCCAGATTCACCACGTATTAGAACGCTAATATTCGATTTAGAAATCTTGCCAATAGCCCTAAAAACAGCTTGTAGTGATTTGGCTTTTCCCACTATTTTAGAATCTTTGATGTTGTCTCTATTGCTACTGGTCGGATCCTCTATAACTGATTGTCTTATTGCTTTAAGTGCTAAAGCACGAATTGTATCTACGTCAAAAGGTTTTGATAAATACTCAAAAGCACCTCCTTTGTATGCTGAAAGAGCATTATCAATGTCTGAGTGAGCAGTCATTACTATCGTAGGTAAATTAGGAAATTTTTCTGCTACGATTTTGAGAAGATCAATTCCTGAAAGACCTGGCATTTTTATATCAGTTATAATTAGGTCTGGCTTGTCTGAGTTAAGAGCGAGTAAGGCTTCCGATCCACTAGAAAAGGTTTCAATATTAAAATTTTCTTCAAGCGCACTCGTGCAGATAGTACGGATACTCTCTTCATCGTCAACTATCCAAAGCTTTGATCTCATGTGGTATTCCATGGAAGTATTATCGTGAATGTAGTTTTATTATTCTGACTATTACACTCGATGATGCCGTTATTTTGAATAATGATTGACTGTGCAATGGTCAAACCAAGACCCATTCCATCATGTTTACTAGTGACCATAGGATAAAAAATTTCCTTCAGCTTATCTTTAGGGATACCAACGCCATTATCTATAATATCAATCCTTACGACTAGGTCATGTCTAGTATCTCCAATTGTAAACTTCTGCACAGGTCTAGTTCTAATTGTTACATCCCCTTTATTTTTGATCGCCTGAACGGCATTTCGTATTATATTCATAAGAGCTTGTACAATTTGATTTCTATTAAGCATTAGTAGTGGAATACTTGGGTCGTAATCTTTGGTGAAAGTAACATTAGCGTTAGTCGTGTCATATTTAAAAAGTTCTATTACGTGTTCTGTTATTTCATGAACATTAATTAAGATTTTATCTTCAATGGGTATTGGTGACGACATCGCATTAATAAGTTTAAGTAATCTGTCAGACTCTTTAAGAATTATATCTGTAAATTTTGTCTGCGATTTGCTTGATAATGTTTTTTCTAATAGTTGAGCTGCTCCCATTATACCACCCAGTGGATTTTTTATTTCATGCGACAATCCTTTTACCATTTCAGTAGTTGCCTTTTGTTGATCAATCAGAAGCTTTTCATTGGATATATTATATAGTCTCCCAGTTTCATTTAGCTCTAAGAAAATAAAATTCTCATCATACTCAGGAAAAGTCGAAATGCTGCAGTCGCAAATTTTCTCCATCTTATCAAAATTCTTAAACTTAAGGTCTCTGAGTGTAACTGGGGCATGGTCTTCTCTCACACCAGTAATGTAGTTGTGCAGATTTATTTCTTCACAGCTTAGATTTTCAATTCTCTTTAGGATATTTGCTGAACCAAGTATATCATTCGCCGCAGTATTTAAGTAAAAGTAATCATTTTGTCTATCTAAAATAATTATACCGGTTCTTAGATTATCCATAATTTCAAAATTTGCACCTGTTAAACTATGAATAATGTTTTTTGTTTTCATAAATTTCAAACTGGTTACATATCATATGTAGCCAGCCACTCATTATAAACTATAGTACATTTCAAACTCACATGGGTGAGTGGATTGTCTCAGTCTTTGTACATCCTCATATTTAAGTCCAATATACGCATCTATCATCTTGCTAGTAAACACATCGCCTTCCATAAGGAATTCTCTGTCCTTATCAAGCGCATCAAGTGCTACATCCAACCCAGGTGCTACCGTAGGAAGCATTTTTTCCTCATCAGATGATATGTCAAAAAGATCTTTATCCATAGATGGGCCTGGATCAATTTTATTCTTTATTCCGTCAAGCCCTGCCATCATCATTGCACTAAACGCAAGGTATGGGTTAGCTGTCGAATCAGGGAATCTTACCTCAATTCTGCGAGCCTTATCACTCATTACGTAAGGTATACGTATAGCAGCAGATCTGTTCCTTGCGGAATATGTAAGAATAACGGGTGCTTCAAAACCTGGAATTAATCTTTTATAGCTGTTAGTGGAGGCGTTAGCAAAAGCATTCAAGGCTCTTGCATGTTTTATGATTCCGCCAATATACCACAATGCTTCCTGTGATAGATTCCCGTACATATCACCAGCGAAAATATTTTTTCCATCTTTAGACAGTGATTGATGAATATGCATTCCAGAACCATTATCACCAACAACAGGTTTAGGCATAAATGTGACAGTTTTTCCATAAGCATGAGCAACGTTCATTACAACATATTTATATTTCTGAACTTCATCTGCTTTTTTAACCAGAGTGTTGAACAGTGTTCCAATTTCACACTGTCCTGCGGTTGCAACTTCATGATGGTGAACTTCACATTCAACTCCCATCTCTACAAGTGTAGATACCATTGCAGACCTACAATCTTGAAGAGCATCTACGGGTGGCACAGGGAAATAACCACCTTTTACCAGCGGTCTATGACCCATATTACCTTCTTCATAATTTTTACTGCTGTTGAAACAAGCTTCTGTGGAATCTATAGAAAAAAAACAGCTTCCTAGTTTGTCTTCAAATTTAACATCATCAAAAACAAAAAATTCATTTTCTGGACCAAAATATGCTGTATCTGCAATACCGCTATCTTTTAGATATTGCTCAGCTTTTTTTCCAATTGATCGAGGGTCTTTCTCATAGGGCTTACCGTCTTCTGGCTCAATAACGTCACATGAGATAACAAGTGTAGGTTCATCATAAAATGGGTCCATAATTGCTGTACTCGCATCAGGCATTAAGATCATGTCTGATTCATTTATATCTTTCCATGCAGCTATTGATGATCCATCAAACATTTTCCCTTCCGCAAAGTCAGTCTTTATGCCATCTTCTGATGCAGTGACTGTAACATGTTGTTCTTTTCCAGTCGTATTCGTAAATCTATAGTCTATAAATTTAACCTCTTTCTCTTTTACAATTTTTAGTACGTCTTCTACACTCATTTTCTTACCTCATTTATGTTTGTTCCACATAACAACTTGCATGTTTCATGCCAACAATCACTTGGTCTAAATGGTAGTGAAATCGTGTTTTTCTGCATTTTCATCTATATAACACCTATAACTGCATTATTTTAGAGCACACCGTGCACATATATTGGTATTATGCACTACATTTGAACACTAGACTAGATGTTAATTGCTATAGATTATCTATCTTTATCTTAAGCAAAATTACATATATACATGAAGTAATGTCCTCAAAGGACTATAATCACATTATTAAACGAACACTAAAGGTCTGATTTGTCAGCTAAAAACATGGATGAGCTTGTTGCTCTATGTAAACGGAGAGGGTTTATATTTCAATCAAGTGAAATATATGGCGGCCTTCAAGGTTTATATGATTATGGTCCACTGGGAGTAGAACTTAAAAATAACATTAAACAATCATGGTGGTCATCTATGGTTTATGAAAGGGATGACATCGAAGGTATAGACACTGCTATATTAACACATCCAGATGTCCTGAAAAATTCTGGTCATGAGAACACATTCACTGACCCAATGATAGATTGTAAGAAGTGTAAATCTAGATGGCGGGCTGATGAAATTCTAGATAATAAGTGCCCAAAATGTCAATCTACCGATTTAACTGATGAGAGACCGTTTAATCTGATGTTTAAAACAAAACTTGGTCCAATAGATAATAAAGATAATTTCGCTTATTTGAGACCAGAGACAGCTCAGAACATTTTTATTAACTTTAAGAATATTCTAGATACTACATCACGAGAATTACCATTTGGGATAGCACAAATTGGAAAAGCTTTTAGGAATGAAATTACTCCAAGAAATTTTATCTTTAGAGTAAGGGAATTCGAACAGATGGAAATGGAATTTTTTGTTAAACCTGGTGAAGATGATAAATGGTATAAAGAGTGGGTACAGTTGAGATTAGACTGGTGGAAAAACCAAGGACTTACAAATAACTTATCGTTACTCGAAGTAGAGCAATCCGATCTTGCACACTATTCAAAAGCTACTACTGATATTATGTATAAGTTCCCTCATGGAACTGAAGAACTAGAGGGTATCGCTAACCGAACAGATTTTGATCTTGGCTCTCATACAAAAAACCAATCTGATTTCGAGATACAATCTACAGTTACAAAAAATACGACTTCTAATTCTAAACTAGCAAGCTTATGTAGTGAATCTAAGAAATGGATAATACCTTTTGTCATTGAACCTTCTGCAGGATTAGATCGTGGAGTTCTTGCTATACTTACTGAAGCTTTTACAGAGGAAAAAATTGATTCTAATTCATCAAGAATTCTATTAAAGCTTCCAACACACTTAGCTCCTATTAAAGCCGCAGTAATTCCACTTAAGAAAAACAACCCTGACATTGTGAATAAAGCTAAGGAGGTAAAACTCATTCTACAATCTCTAGGCCTAGGCAGAATTATACTAGAAAATACTGGCAACATCGGTAAGAGTTACAGAAAACACGATGAAATAGGTACGCCAATATGTATTACAATAGATTTTAATACAATTGAGAAAAATACTATTACTATTCGTGATAGAGATACAATGTCTCAGGAAACTTATGATATAAATGATTTGAAAGATAGATTCAGAGAGATCCTTTCATGACAGAAAAGTATATTATTCTGGATAGAGATGGCGTCATAAACTATGAATCATCAGAATACATCAAAAAACCTAATGAATGGAATCCAATCCCCGGAAGCCTAGATGCAATTAAAATATTAACTGAAAATAATTTCAAAATCATAGTAATAACTAATCAATCAGGTATCAATAGAGGAATTATTTCTTATGATAACTTTGTAATGATAAATTTAAAGATGAATGAGGCTGTGGATAAATCTGGCGGAGAAATACATTCATTATTATATAGTCCTCATACGCCTTTTGAAAAATCCTTAACAAGAAAACCCGAGTGCGGGATGTTTTTACACGCCGCTCAACGGTATAATTTCGATCTATCAAGGACTTATGCTGTGGGTGATTCACCTAGAGATATTGAGGCCGCGATATCAGCAAAATGTAAACCACTCGCTGTAAGAACTGGTAATGGACACGAAATTGAGAGAAATAATCAATATAAGGTAAAGATATTTGATGACCTTAGAGCCTCGGTTGAACATATTATATAAAAATAGCTACGGGGCAGGATTAGGATTTTGTTGATGTATTCTCTCGATCTCCTCTATAACATCACCATCTAATGTTGTATCTACACTTTTTATGTTCTGTTTCAGTTGATTCATTTTAGTCGCCCCTATTATATTTGATGTTACAAAAGGTCTAGTATTTACAAAGGCAAGTGCTAGTTCTGTAGGTGTTAAAGAATTGTCCTCTGCGAGTTTGACATACTTCTTTACAGCTATCTCACAACCATTATTACTATATCGTGTGAACCAATCACCAAATAATCCTAATCTTGAATCTTTTGGTTTATTTTTAATATACTTGCCTGTTAGCACACCAAAACCCAAGGGCGAGTATGCCAGTAGTCCGACATGTTCATGTTGCGTAATTTCAGCCAGTCCAACTTCATAGATTCTATTCAAAAGAGAATATGGGTTTTGAATTGATACAATTTTCAAAAGATCATATTTTTCAGACAATTTTAAATACTGATTTAATCCCCAAGGAGTTTCATTCGATATTCCAATATTTCTTACTTTGCCATCTCTCACTAATTGATCCATGGCTTTGTACGTTTCCTCAATACTTATACCCATTTCATTTGAATATTCGTAACCTAACCTGCCAAAAAAGTTACTTTTTCTCTCTGGCCAGTGAACTTGATATAGATCTATATAATCTGTCTTTAATCTCTTAAGCGATGCATTAGCGGCTTTTATAATTTGTTTGTGGCTTAACCTAGATCCCTTTCTGACATACTCCATTCCAGGTCCAGCAACTTTTGTTGCGATTACAAGCTTATCTCTGTTATGTTTTTTAGAAATCCATGTTCCTAATATTTCTTCTGTTCTTCCACATGTCTCTTCTTTAGGAGGAATTGCGTACATCTCGGCAGTATCTATAAAATTGACTCCATTATCTATACTGTAATCGAGTTGTTCATGAGCCTCCTTTTCTGTATTCTGTTCACCATAAGACATAGTGCCCAGACAGATTACGCTAACATTAATATTTGTATTACCTAGCTTTTTGTACTTCATTTTTACCCCCAAGACATTTAAGTCAATTATGCTATAATTATAGTGCATATTTTGTTTTAAATAACAGGGGCACTCATAATAAATTTTCTTATTCATATTAGGACTATAGTTTTTAATTTCAGTAACTGGATCCCAGACGTTATTACAAATAAAAACTATCTGACAAGGGATGTTATAGCTGGCTTGACTATAGCAATGATCATTGTTCCACAGTCAATGGCATATGCTACGTTAGCAGATGTAAAGCCTGTCTATGGATTATATGCAGCTTTATTGCCTGTAGCAGTTGCAGCATTATTTGGTTCATCTAGATATCTTGCAACAGGTCCAGTTGCAATGGTTTGTCTTTTAACTTCAGTAGCTGCAGGATCACTTGCTGGAGGTGATAAAGAGACTTATATATTATATGCGGTCTTTCTAGCATTCAGCGTAGGTCTCTTTCAAATTATTTTATCTTTATCAAAGACAGGTAAAATCTTTGACAAGATTCCAGAGCATGTATTACTTGGATTTACATCTGCCGCTGCTTTGATAATTTCTCTCTCTCAGTTAAGTAAAGTATTTGGTTTACCTAGAGTAAGCCTTAATGATGTCATTAACTATGATAATTTTTTATTGGCAAATCCCATTAATATTCAATCATTACTAATCTCGATTTTAATGTTAGTAATGATGTACACGATTAAATATAAATTTAATAAATATTTAACCTTCAGTAACCTTGCTGTCTTTTTTGCTGTTGTAGTATCAATATTACTAGTTACATCCATAGATTATTCTGGTCCTATAGTGGGGTATATTCCAAGTGGGTTGCCAGTTTTTTCACTACCAGACTTTGGCTTATTTTCAGCATCATTACCTATGTTGTTCATTCACACTATTATAATTGCCTTTGTTGGGTTTATGGAGGCAATTGCTATTGCAAAACAATTACACGTAAAAAAACCACCTAAAGATGCTAATGGAGTAGAGCTATATAAAAACCCATCACCAGTAGATTCCAACCAAGAACTTTTTGGACAGGGTCTTTCTAATATGACATCGAGTATATCTGGTAGCTTTCCTGTTTCTGGATCTTTTTCAAGATCTGCGGTAAATGAGGCGAGTGGAGGATATAGCGGTTTATCCTCGATTGTAACAATGGTTATAGTAGGAATTACATTATTGTACGCTACGCCTTTACTGCATAATTTGCCACAGGCAACTCTTGGAATTATCGTTATTTTTGCAGTGGTGCCACTTGTTAAAGTAAAAGAGATGAGAGAACTCTATACTCAAAATAAGGCATCTGGGACGGTCTGTATTATAACTTTTTTCAGTACCATCATCTTCCCACTACTTTCAATTGAGATACTTGAGGGTGTTACAACTCATATATGGACAGGAATTATCTTTGGATTTATCGTTCACCTAATTATCCCACAAGATGTAAAGAGTGATAATTTATAGGCTGAACAGTATTTCAAATACTTTATGTCTATTCTTGAGTGCTTTAAGTTCGTATTTTGTAATCGGTCTTTTAACTCTGTTTTGTAAGAATTCTATTTCAATATTTAGAAATCTAGATATTAGTTTTTTTGTATCTAAAAAGAAATTTATATGATCCGAAGCAAAATGGATTTGATTATCTTTTTTTAATTTCTCCTTTAATCTTTCCAAGAAATATTCATTTAAGAATCTCCTTTTATGATGTTTCCTTTTCGGCCACGGATCTGGGAAAAAGATATGTACTTTATCAAAAAATTTCGGTGGGAAGTTATCAATTATTTCAACTATATCTCCCTGAATCAAATAAATGTTTTTCAAGTTTTTTTTACTTTTTAATTTTAGAATCTTGTTAAATCCAACATGATAAGTATCAACTCCAAATATATTAATTGGGCTGTCTGTGCTTAAATTTATTATCGAATCACCGTCCCCAAAACCTATATCTAGTAGGTTATATCCTCCGTTAAGTTCACCATACTCACGCATATTAGAGTCGTAATTATTGATTCTACCTTTTCTTCTCCGATAACTCTGATAGAGGATTGGTTTATTCGCCATCATCAAAAATATTACCATCTTTCGGTGATGAGGCAGATGCAAAGTTTTTCCTTTCTATTCTGCCAGCTCGATATGCTTCATGACCAGCTTCTACTGCTTTTTTCATTGCTGATGCCATTAATATAGGATCTTTTGCGCACGCTATTGCAGTGTTCATAAGCACGCCATCACAACCAAGCTCCATTACAATTGATGCATCAGATGCTGTGCCAACTCCTGCATCAACTATTATAGGTGTCGATGCATTCTCAACAATCGTACGAATATTGTATTCATTTTGAATACCTAATCCGCTTCCAATTGGTGCTGCTAAGGGCATTACTGAAATACAACCTATATTCTCAAGTTCCTTTGCTACTAATGGATCATCGGTTGTATAGACCATCACTTTAAAATCTTCTTTAACTAGCTCTTCTGCTGCTTTGATAGTTTCAACTACATTTGGGTAGAGTGTTCTTTCGTCCCCTAGTACCTCAAGCTTAACTAATTTTTCACCATTAAGTATTTCTGCTGCAATTCTACAAGCACGAATGGCATCTTTAGCAGAATAACATCCTGCTGTATTTGGCAATATCGTGTAAGTTTTAGGATCGATAAAGTCTAGAAGATTTTGTTCTTTTTTGTTTTGACCAAGATTTACACGTCTAATGGCTACTGTTATCATTTCCGCGCCACTTGCTTCCAATGCATTTTTTGTTTGATTAAAATCGGCATACTTGCCAGTCCCAATAATTAATCTTGAGTTATAGTGTTTGTTATCTAAGACAAGTTTATTCAAATCAACCCCCGCCTACAGGATTTATTACCTCGACATTGTCATGTTCTCGAAGTTTATGTGTATTAAACTCTGATTTTGGAATGATGACCATATTTATTTCTACTGCAATAAATTTACTTTCTATATCAAGGATTTCAAGTAAACTTGATACTGTTATATCATTTGGTAGATTCATCTGTTTTTTATTTATTGAGATCATCATAAAACTATTATATCGTACCATTTAAATATGGATATAATTACTCAATTAAATAAATTTACGAAAGAGTTTAATCTGTATGCTAAGAAGTTCATGCTTGGCTATAAAAATTCTTCAGTTCTATTTAAATCCATGAATTATGGTCTTACTAATGGTGGTAAAAGAATCAGACCTTTTGTTATCAGAGAATTCTCAAAACAACTTGGCATTCCCAAGAAGAGATACATGAGGCTTGCTATAGCAACTGAACTTGTTCATTCCTATTCATTAATACATGATGATCTCCCAGCAATGGATGACGATGATTTTCGGAGAGGAAAGATAACCACACATAAGAAATTTGGAGAGGGTATTGCTATTCTTGCTGGTAATAGTCTTCTAACTTTAGCATTTGAAATTTTATCTGAACAAGATACTCATGCATCAGAGTCAGTTCGACTAAGGCTGATTCAAGAATTATCAAAACTTACTGGCTATCTTGGCTTAGCGGGAGGTCAAGCAGAGGATCTACTTATCTCCGATCATAAGAAAATGTTAACTAGAAAAAAATCACTAGATATTCATGAAGCAAAGACAGCTAAACTATTTGAGTATTGTCTTGTTTCGACATTAATTTTGAATCAGGTCTCTAAATCAAGTATAATCAATGACGTAAGGAAATTTGGTCGTAACTTTGGGATGATTTTTCAAGCTACTGACGATCTGCTTGATTTCCATGAGATTGGGTCAAGTAAGAATAATTTAGATGGACCTAATATACTTCACCATATGTCGTGCGAGGATGTTAGAATGTATTGCATTAACCTTGCTGATGAATGTACTAAGAATTCTGTATATTTCTCAAAGAAGCAAAATAATTTGCATAGGCTTATATACGGAATTGTTGATAGAACAAAGTAGTCAAGATATTTCAATAAAACTTAGAGTTGAATATGTTCAATAAAGTAATTAGTATAAGCACATAAACGGAGTTAGAGTTGATAATAGGAATTGTCAAAGAAATAAGAGAAAATGAGAATCGCGTATCTATAACACCCGATGTTGCTCTTAAAATCATTAAATTAGGTTTCAAAATTCAAATAGAGACAAAGGCTGGGGAGGCTTCCAATTTTCCTGATCAGGCTTACACAGAAGCTGGTGTAAAAATCTGTAGTTCAAGTTCTGAAGTATGGGATAACTCTGATATAGTTGTGAAAATAAATGCACCCTCCATAGAACCAGTTGATGAATATAAGCTTTTAAAGAATAAACAGACACTAATATCCTTTTTTGGCGCCGCTCAAAATCAAGACAGGTTAGAGAATCTATCTCGTGACAAGATTAATGTTCTAGCAATGGATTCTGTGCCACGAATATCACGAGCACAAAAAATGGATGCTTTAAGTTCGATGGCTAATGTTGCAGGTTCTAGGGCGGTAATAGAAGCCTCTCATAAATTTGGCAGGTTTTTTGGTGGTCAAATCACTGCTGCAGGAAAGATACCCCCGGCTAAAGTATTGATAATTGGTGCAGGTGTAGCAGGCCTATCTGCTATTGGCACAGCCGTAAGTTTAGGCGCAATTGTAAGAGCATTCGATACTAGACCAGAAGTTCAAGAACAAGTTGAGAGTCTCAATGCAGAATTCCTTACTGTTGAGATTGAAGAGGACGGGTCGGGTACTGGTGGCTATGCAAAAGTAATGAGCGAGGATTATATTAAAGCTGAACTAGAACTATTTGCAGAGCAATGTAAGGACGTTGATATAATTATCACAACAGCATTAATTCCTGGAAAGCCAGCCCCGAAACTTATCACTAGAGAGATGATTACTTCAATGAAGTCTGGAAGTGTTATTGTCGATTTAGCAGCTAGTCAAGGTGGTAATTCAGAATGTACACAAAGAGATAATGTAGTCGTTGAGGATGGAGTGACAATAATTGGATATACCGATCTCCCATCACGTTTACCTGCTCAATCAAGTCAACTATACGCGACCAACATTTATCACGTCTTTTCCGATCTCACTCCAAATAAAGATGGTGAGATCATAATTAATATGGATGATGATGTGATCCGTGGAATGACAGTAGTTAATGAGGGGCAGACAACTTTCCCACCTCCTGCCATTGAAGTATCTGTAGCACCAAAAACAGCAGAAAAGAGCGAGCAAAAGATCGATCATAAAACAGTCGAAGATAAAAAAGATAAATTTCCTCTTGTAGGTTTATCGATTGCACTTATACTCCTTGCCGGATTGGGTAGTGTGGCTCCAACATCATTCATGAACCATTTTACTGTTTTTGTTTTATCTTGTTTTGTAGGATACATGGTTGTGTGGAATGTAACCGCATCACTTCATACTCCGCTTATGTCAGTTACTAACGCTGTAAGCAGTATTATTATTATCGGAGCTCTAACACAAATATCATCGGATGATTTTATATCGGTCTTATTAGCTTCGATAGCAATTTTAATTGCAAGTATAAATATTTTTGGTGGGTTTGCTGTTACACGCAGAATGTTGGAGATGTTTAAGAAATGATTTCACTAGAATTTGATTTAGTTCGAGCATTATATATAGGAGCGACAATATTATTTGTCTTAACTCTTGGTGGTTTAAGTAATCAAGAATCATCAAGAAAAGGAAATATGTATGGCATGATTGGTATGACTATTGCAATAATTGCAACTTTACTTGGACCGTATGTCACTAAAAATTATTATTTAATCCTCACACTTATGACTTTTGGCGCTATTGTTGGAATAACTCTTGCACGAAAGGTACAAATGACACAGATGCCTGAGTTGGTCGCGATACTTCATAGTTTGGTAGGATTAGCAGCTGTACTAGTTGGTTATGTTAACTTTCTAGATCAAACAATTCAATTATCCGGCGTAGAGAAAACAATACACAGTATTGAGATATATATTGGTATATTTATTGGAGCGATTACATTTTCAGGATCAATTATTGCCTTTGGTAAGCTGAGTGGAAAGATGAGTGGTAACCCACTTATTCTTCCTGCTAGACATTATTTGAACTTATTTGTTGTGTTAATTATTATTTATCTGGGATATCTATTTACCATTGATCCTGAGGTCGGAGTAGCTATTTATCCGCTTGCTTTAATGACGTTGTTAGCTCTGATTTTTGGTATACATCTTGTTATGGCTATTGGTGGAGCCGACATGCCAGTGGTGGTATCAATGCTTAATTCGTATTCAGGTTGGGCAGCTTCAGCAACAGGGTTTATGTTGAGTAATGATCTGCTAATTGTTGTAGGGGCATTAGTCGGAAGCAGTGGGGCTATACTTAGCTATATCATGTGTAAAGCAATGAATAGAAGTTTTATTTCTGTAATCGCTGGTGGGTTTGGCACAGACGCTGCTCCTGTTGCTACATCCGTAACAGATCAAGGAGAAGTTACGTCTATTAACACAGACGAGCTTACTGATTTATTGCTAACTTCGAAAAAAGTAATGATCATACCTGGATATGGTATGGCTGTTTCACAAGCACAGCACACAGTTAATGAAATAGTAAAACTTTTAAAGAAGAAAAATGTAGATGTAGAATTTGCAATTCATCCTGTGGCTGGTCGTATGCCTGGACACATGAACGTTCTCCTTGCAGAAGCAAAAGTACCATATGATATCGTATATGAAATGGACGAAGTTAATGATGATTTTGATAATGTGGATGTATCGATAATAATTGGTGCAAACGATATTGTTAACCCCTCAGCATTAGAGGACCCAAATAGTCCAATTGCTGGAATGCCTGTTCTTGAATGTTGGAAAGGCAAAACAACTGTGGTTTTAAAAAGAGGTATGGCTACTGGTTATGCAGGTGTCCAAAACCCATTATTCTTTAAAGATAATACTAAAATGTTATTTGGTGATGCAAAGAAAACTATGGATGAGGTTCTGGGTAACCTTCAATCTGCCTAAAATTCATGAAGAAAAAAACACAAAGCATAAGAGTTATCGATAATAAGTACATCGTTGAAGTCGCTGATATAATATCAAAACATAACATGAATTTGTCTCATAGAAGGCTAAGAAGATTGGTTTTCTTCGGTTTATATCTACCTAACTACACTAATAATCTTTTATATCAAAAATATAGAAAACTTGTTAGCAAGGACGCGTCAAATTTTCAAACACTTGTATTATTTATAGCGATTAGTATTTTGACTGCTATATTTGTTGTTCTTTTCAATATAGCAAGTTAAATTATTATAATGACAAAATGCCTAATTACAGGAGCAACCTCTGGTATAGGACTTGAGACAGCAAAAGCTCTAGCTAAATGTGGTTACGAGTTAATATTAGTAAGTAGATCTGAAAAAAAGTTGTCAACTTTATCTGCTGAGCTCAGAGACCACTATAAATCAATTATTCATACTTATACATGTGATCTATCGCTTATATCACAAACAAACAAAGTGTGTGATGATATAAAATCTGAACATGAAAGTATTGATATATTAATAAATAATGCAGGTGGTATTTTTATGGATTATCAACTCACAGAAGAGGGCCTAGAAAAGACATTCGCGCTGAACCACATGAGTTATTTCGTAGTAACCAATTCTTTGTTAACAAATATAAAACATAAAATTATTAATGTCGCATCAGAGGCTCATCGAAATATAACAATATCGGAAGATTTCAACAACCCAAATAAGTATAATGGCTGGTTTCAGTACAAAAGATCTAAATTGGCGAATATTTATTTTACATATCGTTTAAATAATATTTTATTAGAAAAGAATTCAAATATTACAGTTAATTGCCTACATCCAGGTGTGGTGAACACTAACATAGCAAATAATAATTCAAATTTAATATACAAAACAATATCGTCTGTTATCAAATTTTTCTCAATATCTAGTATTGAGGGTGCTCAGACAAGTATTTATCTTGCTAATGATGATTCTAGTAATTTTATCAGTGGGAGATATTTTATAAAATCAAAACCGACGAAATCATCTAAAATGAGTTATGATGAAGAGGCTGCTTTAAATTTGTGGATGGTAAGCGAAAACATATGGAAGTCTATATAAATGAAAAAAGAATTTCATCCTTTTGTAAATAACACAAAGCCAAAATGGAATAGATTTTTGACCAATCGTTTATGCATAAATGGTCAGAGTATTCTAAGTCATAAGTATTTATTAATTTTACTACTAACATTTTTTTGCTCATGTGCCACCATCCAACCTGTAAAGGTACCTGTAAAAATAGAATTAAATACTGTTGATATTAACAATAATAGTATAGACGCTGTTTGCACTGTCTTTTCATCGTCTGATAAGACCGAGACTCTAGCGCCTAAAACTATCACCTTCATTACAGAGTGCTCTTCTATTAATGTAATGTGCAAAGCGGGTGATAGTGAAGGTCAAGTTGGAGTGATTAATGATTCTGACAACGAAACAGGAAACTTTATTGTTAATACTGGAATTGGATTTCTTTTTGATCGAGCTGTTGATGCAATAACCCCTATGGGGCAAATTCTTAATTTGATCGGAGACGATGATTGTGAGATGGAGGATCAAAAAATTACTATTGTTTTAGAATAAAAAAGTAGTTATTGTAAAATTATGGTTATATTAAGTCTATTAGGCATAACATTCTTTATAGCAGTGGGTTATTTCGCATATAATTTCAGCCAGTGTATTGGGACATTTAGTAGACTCAATAAGTTTATTCACACTAAAGTTTTTGGTGTACTGGGTGTTCTTATATATCTTTATCTTGTTTATGTGAATCAAGATGCTCTGATTTTTGCATTACAACAGCCTTTTGAGAACTTCTGAAAAATGTCAAAATTATTAGTAAATGGATTTGCGCCAAAGAAAGCAAGGTCTTCACTAACGAAATTTAGTTATGAGTTACCTCCATGTAAATCAGAGGAGATTATTATAAAGATTACTCATTGCGGAATTTGCTATAGTGATATTCATTTAATTGATAATGATTGGGGTATTTCTAATTATCCATTTATTCCAGGTCATGAAGTTATTGGAGTTATAGAGGAAATTGGATCAGATGTAAAAAAGTTTAAAACTGGTCAGAGAGTCGGGTTAGGTTGGTTTTCAAAGGTGTGTGGTAAGTGCAAATACTGTAAATCAAATAGAGATAATATGTGCTCAAATTCTGAGGCAACCTGTGTTGGGAGACATGGTGGTTTTGCAGATTATGTTAAAGCTGATGCTAGTTTAATTTATCAAATACCCAAAAAAATAAAATCAGAACATGCCGCTCCGTTAATGTGTGGAGGCTGGACTGTCCATGGTGCTTATAGAGGATACAAAGTTAAGAAAGGGTCAAGGGTTGCAGTTGTTGGGATAGGAGGCTTGGGTCATCTGGGCTTACAATTTGGTAAAGCAATGGGCTTTGAGATGGCTGCAATCACATCGAGTAAGAATAAGATTTCAGAGTCAAGAAAATTTGGTGCTTCTAAGACGCTCACTTATTCAGAACTCAAAGATTATCAAAAAGCATTTGATTTCATACTCGTGACTGCTCACGCTAATTTAGATTGGTCAAGTTTACTTGATACTTTAGATGTGGATGGAAATATTTGTTTTGTTGGCATCCCTCCAGGTACAGTAAATGTTCATATATTTAGCTTACTTTTAAAAAGACTCTCTATATCAGCAAACCCGGGTGGGAGTAGAAAAATGATGAGTGAGATGCTTAAGATAGCAGCAGATAATAACATTAAACCTAAAATAGAAAAATTCAAATTCGACAAAATCAATAATGCTATTAAGAAGGTCAAATCAAATAAGATACGTTACCGTGCGGTATTAGAATATTAATTATTAATAATTAATTGTAGTACTTACTGCATAAAGGGCCCACTACCTTATTTATAATTGATGGACTGTCACTCGGAAAAATAAAGTATAGTTTTGTTATACATGTATAATAAAAATTCCACATAAGTCTAGAGAACCAGCCATTCTCATAATAAATCATAAGCTAGAAATCTAATTAAACTTTTTGAATAAAGTGATGAGTGAGATGAGCTTGTCTATTTAAGAAAGTACTAATATTCCCTAAAAACAATAGAAATATTTATTTTAGATGGTATATTAAATACTCAATAATTAATAAATAAGAGGTTTGTTATGGATTGGAAAGTAACTGGAAATTATGCAGAGTCGTGCAATTGCGATGTACTTTGCCCTTGTATATTTCTTCAACCAGCAAGTATGGGACCATGTAACGCAATGTTAGTTTGGGACATTAAAGAGGGGCATTGTGATGATGTCAATCTGAATGGTGTAAAAGTTTCTGCTTTTTTACAAGCAGGCACTGAGAATCTGACAGACGGGAATTGCTCACTAGCACTTTACATTGATGAGTCAGCTTCTGATGAACAAGCTGCAGCAGTTGAAAAACTCTGGGGCGGACAAGGCGGTGGACACCTTGGTGTAATCGCAGGTTTAGTGTCTAATCTTGTTGGCGTAAAAAGAGCAAAAATCGATTGCTCAATTGATGG
>TARA_B100001057_G_scaffold409164_2_pt1 | contig 33590 bp, 31 predicted proteins | sample TARA_B100001057 | Tara Oceans TARA_B100001057 (sample SAMEA2621839) | marine metagenome | biome: marine biome (ENVO:00000447); feature: surface water layer (ENVO:00002042); material: "saline water (ENVO:00002010), including plankton (ENVO:xxxxxxxx)" | depth 5 m | reverse complement strand
CTTTTTTTTTTAAAACAATGAATTATTTTCAACTAATTGAAAAAATAAATAAAAAGTCTTTTTCACCGGTCAACTTATTAATTGGTGATGAACCGTATTTTATAAATCAAATTTGTAAATCATTTTTGGATAATGTTATTGAGCCGGAAAATAAAGGCTTTAATGAAAAAATTATATACGCTGACAAAAAATTAAATGTTAATAATTTAATCTGTGAATTAAAGTCCTATCCAATCGTTGGTCATACACAATTATATATTTTAAAAAATATTGAAAATATATCAAAACTAGATTTGTTTGAAAGTTATTTTTCAAATCCTCAAGTTTCAACAATTTTAGTACTCTGTTTAAACAAAGATTTAAGGTCAGTTAAATCATTAAAAACAAAAAAATGGTATAAGCTAATCAATGATAATTTTGCAATTTTTGAAAGTAAAAAATTATTTGAAAATCAAGTACCTAATTGGATTAATAAATATTTGGAAAATAAAGGCTATAAATCATCTATGAAAGCAAATATGATGTTAACAGAATTTTTGGGAAATGATTTAGAAAAAATAGTTAATGAAATTGATAAGTTGATGATTATTTTAGAGAAAAAAAATATTGATGAGTTTGATGTTGAAAAACACGTGGGAATTAGTAGAAATTATAATTCTTTTGAATTACAAAAAACAGTTGCTTTAAAAGACTTCAGAAAATCCCATAGGATATTAACTTATTTAGTTGAAAACAAACAACCTATTGTTTTAATTATTTCAAGTTTAAGTTCTTTTTTTATAAAATTAATAATTTTACATTCATTATCAGACAAGTCAAAGTTTTCAGCTTCTTCAAAATTAAAAATCAATCCTTATTTTTTCTCCACCTATTCCCTAGCACTTAATAACTACTCTTTTGATAATTGTATTAAGATTATTAGTTACTTAAAAGAAGCAGATTTAGCATCGAAAGGAATGCCAATAATGGAGAGTGCTAATCCTAAGTATTTACAACATCTTATTTTTAGAATTATTCATCAATAAACATCTCTTGTTTATATAAAGATTATATATTTGTGGACATGATTAAAAAAAGTAGTTTTTTTATTTTATTTTTTTTTCCTTTATTAGTGTTCTGCCAATCTGAAACTATTAGAGGATTCGTTTATGAAGCATCTTCTTCTGAGCCAATTATTTTCGCTAACGTATCTATCAAAAACACAAATTTAGGATCAGTAACTGATGATAATGGTTATTTTATTTTCCCAAATATTTCACAAGGAGATTACATAATTGAAGTAGATTTTATTGGTTATCAAAAAAAAACAATTCCGATTAAAGTAGTTAGTGGCATAAAGTTAAAAGTTCAAAAAATATATTTAACCAAAACAAATTTAGAATTGGATGTTGTTGATTTGAGTACAGAAAAATCTGAAAATAAAAATATGGTTAATTCCTCGGTTATAAAATTAACTAGTAAAAATTTAAAGAAATTACCAAGTTTAGGTGGAGAAGTTGATTTAGCTCAATTTATTCAAGTTTTACCTGGCGTAGTTTTTACTGGTGACCAAGGTGGTAAGCTATATATCAGAGGAGGTGCCCCAATACATAATAAGGTACTCTTTGATGGAATGACAATTTACAATCCTTTTCATTCAATTGGATTTTTTTCTGTTTTTGATAGTGATATAATTAAAAAAACTGATGTTTACACAGGAGGATTCCCAGCAAAATTCGGAGGACGTATATCATCAATTATGAACATTAAAACTCGTGATGGAAATAAAAAGAAATTTAGTGGTAAATTGTCAGCGAATACATTTAGTTCAAAATTATTATTAGAAGGTCCCTTTCTAGGAACGTCCAATGAAAATATCGAAACTTCTGCTATTTTTAGTTTAAGAAGCTCATATTTAGATAAGACATCAAAAAACTTTTACTCATATATTGATGATTATGGTTTACCTTACTCTTTTACAGATACGTACGGTAAGATGTCAATATTTTCAAATAATGGAAGTAAGTTCAATATCTATGGATTTAACTTTATTGATAATGTAGATTACGATAACATAACTGATTTAAAATGGGATTCCTATGGAATAGGCACTAATTTTGTCTTGGTGCCAGGATCAGCGAAAATGTTGATTGAGGGTGAAGTTTCTTACTCAAACTATAAAATAAATGAAAAGTCATCTTTTGAAGATTTAACAAGTCAAATAAGTGGATTTAATCTAAATTTAGACTTTTCATATTTTATGACTAAAGAAAGTGAAATTAGATACGGACTTCAAGTTTCTGGTTACAGTACGTCATTGGATTTAAAGAATCAGATGAATGTTTATTCACAAATAGATCATTCAACAGATTTTGCTGCTTATGTTGATTATAATTTTTCAAAAAGCAGATTTGTAATTAACCCTGGGTTTAGATTTCAAAATTACACATCACTTGGTGAAAGTAGTTTTGAGCCAAGATTGTCTGTAAAATATAACTTAACTGAAAAAATGAGACTAAAAGCATCTGGAGGTTCTTTTTCTCAAAATTTAATTTCAACTAATGACGATTCAGATGTTGTAAGTTTATTTACTGGTTTTTTGTCTAGTACAGAAAATGTTCCAACTACTTTCCAGGGCGACGATATAACATCTTTATTACAAACAGCTACTCATTATGTAGTTGGTTTAGAATATGATTTATTAGAAAATTTAAATTTAAATATTGAAGGTTATTACAAAAAATTTAATCAGTTAATTGGAATTAATAGAAATAAATTTTTTGATGATATACCGGAATTTTCAAATGAGGAAGATTATCTAAAAAAAGACTTTATGATTGAAAGAGGAAATGCTATGGGAATAGATTTTTTACTCAAATACAATACAAAGAAATTAAGCTTGTGGTCTGTTTACTCGTTTGGAATTGTAAATAGAGAAGATGAGATTCAAAGATATTCGCCACACTATGATAGAAATCACAATGTTAATTTGGTATTATCTTATCTAATAGGAAAGCGAAATTTATGGAATTTAAATTTAAGATGGAATTATGGTTCAGGATTTCCATTTACTCAAACTAGAGCGTATTATGAAAATTTGAATTTTTCTGAAACAAGTAGTACAAATTTTAATACTAATAATGGTAATTTAGGAATTATATACTCTGATTTAAATGGGGGGAGGCTTCCTGATTATCATAGATTAGATTTTTCTCTAACTAAAAAAATTAATTTAAAAAATAGTACCTTCATGGAAATTTCCCTTGGAGTAACAAATTTATATAATAGAAATAATATTTTTTATTATGATAGAGTTGATGCAGTAAGAATTAATCAACTACCAATAATGCCAAATATTGGTTTTAGTTGGTCGTTTTAGTTTTTTTTTAATATGTCAAAATGTAAATATATTTTTGTAACCGGAGGTGTGACATCTTCATTAGGAAAAGGAATTGTTGCTTCCTCACTAGCAGTATTACTTCAAGGAAGAGGATTAAGAGTCACTATTCAAAAACTTGACCCCTATTTAAATGTCGACCCAGGAACCTTAAACCCATATGAGCACGGTGAATGCTTTGTAACAAATGATGGAGCTGAAACAGATTTAGATTTAGGTCATTATGAAAGATTTTTAAGTGAACCGATGTCAAAGAAAAACAACGTTACAACTGGAAGTGTTTATGAAAAAATAATTAAAAGAGAACGTAAGGGAGATTTTTTAGGGAAAACTGTTCAAGTAATTCCACATGTAACGAATGAAATAAAAAATAGAATTACGGCTTTAGCAACAAAAAACCATGATGTAATTATTACTGAGATTGGTGGAACAGTGGGGGACATAGAATCTTTACCCTATATTGAAACTGTTAGACAATTAAAATTTGAAAAAGGGTTAGATGCAATTGTTGTTCATTTGACTTTACTTCCATATTTAAGTGCGACAGAAGAATTAAAAACTAAACCAACTCAACATTCTGTAAAAAGTTTATTACAACTCGGAGTTCAGCCTGATATATTAGTTTGCAGAGCAGAAAAAAACTTGGGAAAAAAATTAAAGGATAAAATAGCTTTATTTTGTAATGTTAATTCTGATGCTGTTATTGAGTCAATTGATGCAAAAACAATTTATGATGTTCCGTTACTACTTGCTAAACAAAAATTTGATTTAGTTGCTTTGGAAAAACTAAGTTTTAAAAATATTAAAAGGCTAAATTTAAGAAGGTGGAATGATTTTTTAACAAAATTAAAGAATCCTACTAAAACTGTTAATATTGCTATTGTTGGTAAATATGTTGAACTTAAAGATGCTTATAAATCTATATCTGAGGCATTAATTCACGGTGGAGTATATAATAGTTGTGATGTTAAAATCAAATGGATACACTCTGAAGATGTGAAAAAAAATAAAGTTAATTTAATTTTTAAAAATTGTTCTGGTATTGTAGTTGCTCCGGGTTTTGGTGAAAGAGGAATTAATGGAAAGTTAACTACTATTGAATACGCTAGAACAAAAAACATACCTTTTTTTGGTATATGTTTAGGAATGCAAATGGCGGTTGTTGAATATGCAAGAAATGTTTTAGGTTTTAAAAATGCTCACTCGACAGAAATTAATTCAAAAACTAAATTTCCAGTTATCGACTTAATGCAAGAACAAAAAGTTTTATTAAACAAGGGTGGAACCATGAGACTAGGATCTTATAAATGTAAGTTAAAAAAGAGTTCTAAGACTTTTCACGCTTACAAAAATGAAGATATTGAAGAAAGGCATAGACATAGATATGAGTTTAATAATGATTTTATTGAAAATTTCAAAAAGTCTGAAATGAAGTTTGTTGGTCATAATCCGAAATCTGGTTTAATTGAAATATTGGAGTTAAAAAATCACAGATGGTTTATTGGTGTTCAGTTTCACCCTGAATATAAAAGTACGGTGATAAATCCTCACCCTTTATTCAAGAGTTTTATAAAATCAACTTTAAAAAAATAATATGGAACAAAAAGGATTTGATTTAAATTTTTTTATTGGTTTTATGTTAATAGGTTTTTTACTTGTTTTCATGATGCAAACAACGTATGTTGAACCAATTGTTGGTTGTACTGACGCGAATGCGTTAAATTATAACCCAAATGCTACAATTTCAGAAAATGAAAACTGTAATTATAAAGATGAGTTAGTAAATTCACCTACAAAAAAAGAAAATAAAATAATTAAAAATGAGACTATTAATTTATTAAATGATACAATCTCAATTATTAAGAACGAAAATTTAGAAATTCAATTTTCTAACAAGTGTGGGTGTTTTAAAGATGTGAAATTAATTACTAAATCAAATAATGATAATTCAAAATATAAGTATTTATCACATGAATCAAATGATGTTAATGATTTTCCGGTAAAACTTGTTTCGAATAAAAATACTGTTATTTCACCAATAAATTTTGTTAAAAATAATAACAATAATAAGTCATTTAAATCTTCTGAAGAATATTTTTTAATTGAAAAAATTTCAAATAATCAAATTATTTATAAACATCCTTCTACTGGTCACTTATTTAAATACACACTATCAAAAAATAAACTTGACTTTGAAATAATTGGTGACTCAAAATATGCAAGTTTATTTTTTGATATTAGTGGTCCAAGGCAAGAAAAAAATCTTAATTCTGGCTTTACCTCTGAAAGAAATTCTAGTAACTTAGCTTATTCTACTAATCAAGGGAAATATAAAAAGTTATCTTTTTCTGGAAATGATAAAGTTGATGATGAAACCGATCCGGTATCTTGGATCGCATATAAGCAACAATTTTTTTCTACTATAATTTCTTCAAATTATAAGTCTGGCTTTATTGTAGATTACATGGAAATTATTGGCGATGATTTAGATTCTACTGTTGTTAAACAAATGAAATCAAAAATAAAATTATCAAAGAATAATTCTTTTTCATTTTTATTTGTGCCAAATGATTATAATTTTCTTAAAAATTTAAACTCACAAGAAAATGCAGCTGGTTTTGAAAATATAGTTGAGCTAGGATGGGGAATATTTGGCTGGGTTAATCAATTTTTAGTAATTCCAATTTTTGACTTTTTAGAGAACCAAAGAATTGGGTATGGTCTAATTATTTTAGTTATAGCGCTAGTTTTTAAAATGTTATTGTATTTGCCTACAAAAAAGTCCTATGTTTCTATGGCAAAAATGAGGGTTTTAAAGCCTGAGCTTGATGAGCTAAATGAAAAATATAAGGATAAAGATCCTATGGAAAAACAAAAAGCCCAAATGGATCTATATAAAAAAACTGGAGTTAGTCCACTTGGCGGGTGTCTTCCCATGCTTTTACAAATCCCAATTTTATTTGCACTATTCAAATTTTTCCCATCTTCAATTCAGTTGAGAAAACAACCTTTTTTATGGGCTGATGATTTGTCTACTTACGATGCTGTTTTAGAGTTTTCATTTTGGCCAGGTGTTTTTGAGCATTTAAGTTTATTTGCTTTATTAATGTCTTTTTCAACCGTTGTGCAAATGAAATTTAATGCCCAGCCAACAAATAGTCAAATGCCTCAATTAAAGTACATGATGTATATTATGCCCGTTGTTTTTTTCTTTATTATGAATAGTTATTCATCTGGGCTAAGTTACTATTATCTTTTATCAAATATTATTACTTTTTTACAACAGCTATATATTAAAAGAGGTTTAGATGAGAAAAAACTATATGCCCAACTTCAGGCTAATAAAACTAGACCTGTTAAAAAATCAAACTTTCAAAAAAGATTAGAACAAATTGCAAAGCAACAACAAAGAAAAAGAAAAAATTAAATGAGTAATATAAATTTTATTTTAGTTTTTTTTTTAATGCTTTTTAATATTCATTGTAATATTAAAAGTTTAAGTAGTGAATTTGACTCTAGCTCAAATTTAAATAATATTGAGATTGAAGAAAGATATACATTTGTAAAAATGAAGAGAACACCTTGTTTTGGTAAATGCCCTTATTATGAATTTATTATCTTTTCAAATGGAGATGTTTTGTATGAAGGATTTAATTTTGTTGAAAAAATAGGTAAATTCAAAGGTAAGGTGAACATTAAAAAAATTGCCTTTATCAAAAAAAAATTAAAGGAAGTAGAATTTTTCAAATTTGATTCAGTATACGATGCAGGAGTTTCTGATTTACCATCAACAATAATTGAAGTTAATGTAGACAATAAAAAACATAGAGTTAAAGGCAGATATAGAATGCCGCAAAAATTTAAAAATTTTTCAAAATTTATGGATGAAATTATTAATGATATTCAAACTTGGGAAAAATTATAAATCTATAAAATCTTTAATTTCCCCTTTTTTATTTACAATAAATTTATTATTAAATTTTTTTACTGTGCAGCATTCGCTATAATAATCATGTTCTAAGAACAATATGTAGTTTTTTTCAGATGCCTCGCTTAAAAAATTTTCTTTTTCTTTCAAAGTTATAAGAGGTTGGACATCATAACTCATAACATAGGGTAGTGGAATATGGCCAGTTGAAGGTAATAAATCAGCGCAAAAAACTATGGTTTTATTTTTGAAATTAATGAAGGGTATAATTTGTGCTTTTGTGTGACCGTGAAAAAATTTAATTTTGATTTCTTTGCTAAAGTTTCCTTCATTTAAAAAAAATAATTTGTTTTGTTCTTTAATTGGTAGAAAATTTTCTTTAAGAAAAGATGCTTTTTCCCTTTGATTTGGATTATTTGCCCATTTCCAATGTTCCTTATTTGTCCAGTATTTTGCATTTGGAAAAGCTAATTCGTAATTATTTCCTTTTTTTTCTACAGCTCCTCCACAGTGATCAAAGTGTAAATGAGTCAAAATTACATCAGTAACTTTATTTGTTGAGAAGCCGGCTCTTTCAATTGATTGTTTTAAATTATATCTACCATGTAGATAAAAAAATGAAAAGAATTTTTCACTTTGTTTATTTCCAATTCCAGTATCAATTAATATTAATTTATCATCTAGTTCAATTAATAGACATCTCATTGCCCAAGAACACATATTATTATCATCTGCTGGATTAGTTCTTTCCCATAAAGATTTTGGTACAACTCCAAACATTGCTCCACCATCTAATTTAAATAGACCAGAATTTATTGGAAATACTTTCATTTTCAATTGCAATTACAATATTAAAAAAATTAATTATTAATTCTATAAACATAAGTTTTATATTTATAATTATGAAAGTTCATTTTATAGCAATTGGTGGAAGTATAATGCATAGTTTGGCAATATCATTAAAAAGAAAAGGATATTTTGTTTCAGGTTCTGATGATAAGTTTTTCAATCCCTCTAAAGATAATTTAGAAAGAGAAGGTCTTCTATTTAAAGAAGGTTGGTGCCCCAATAAAATATCTAAAGATTTAGATTTTATAATATTAGGAATGCATGCCCAAAAAGATAATCCTGAGTTAATTGAGGCACAAAGAAAAAAAATAATTATTTACTCTTTTCCAGAGTATATTTCATTACAATCTATAAATAAAAAAAGAATAGTCATAGCTGGTAGTCACGGAAAAACTACAATTACCTCAATGATTATGCATGTTTTTAAAGATAAAGGAATCAAATTTGATTATGTGGTAGGCGCAAAAGTTGATGGTTTTGTTGACCAAGTAAAATTATCAGATAATGACTTAATTATAATTGAGGGCGATGAATATTTATCTTCAAAAATTGATAAAAAACCAAAATTCTTACATTACAAACCTCATTATTTGGTTTTATCTGGTATTTCATGGGATCATATTAATGTGTTTCCAACTTTTGAAAAATATTGTGATGCTTTTGTTAAGTTATTAAAATCCGTTAAAGAAAAATGCAAAGTCATCTATAATAATGAAGATAAAATATTGCATAAATTAATTAATAATTCTTCTGGTTTAAATTTTTCATATAAAATGCCACAATATATGATTAAAGAGGGTAAATATCTAATCAAAGAAAAAAATGAAGAATATAAATTGTCTGTTTTTGGAAACCATAATTTACTTAATATAGAAGCTACAAGATCCGTATGTAATGAATTTAAAATAACAAGTGATTTTACTTTCAAATCATTGAGAAATTATAAGGGAGCAAAAAACAGATTAGAATTAGTTAAATCATTAAAATTTAATTCAAATATTTATCGTGATTTTGCACATTCTCCATCAAAAGTTAATGCATCGATTAATGCTGTAAAAGATCTTTTTCCTTTGAGTTTATTAATATCTTGTTTTGAATTACATACATATAGTACCTTAAATATTAATTTCTTCAAACAGTACAAACATGTATTTAAAAATGCTGATTTTGTTTGGTTATTTTATTCAGCTGATGAATTAAAAAGAAAAAATATTAATAATATTTCAAAAGAAATTTTATTAAAAATTATTGATCATAAAAGAGTAAAAGTTTTTGATTGTACTGATAAACTAGCTAAAAAAATTAAAGAAACTAAATGGTCAAATACAAATTTACTTTTAATGAGCTCTGGAAATTTTCAAGAACTTAACTTTCACAGAATTACCCATTCATTGAAATAAGAAACTCATCATTATTTTGCGTTTTACTAATTCTGTCTTTTATAAATTCCATTGCTTCAAGTGGTTTCATATCATTCAAATACTTTCTTAATATCCATATTCTTTGTAATGATTCTTTGCTTATAAGTAGATCTTCTCTTCTTGTTCCTGAATTTACTAAATCAATAGCAGGGTAAATTCTTCTATTAGCAATATTTCTATCTAATTGAAGCTCCATATTTCCAGTTCCTTTAAATTCTTCAAAAATCACATCATCCATTTTAGATCCTGTTTCAACTAAAGCTGTTGCAATTATTGTTAATGAACCACCATTTTCAATATTTCTAGCAGATCCGAAAAATCTTTTAGGTTTATGTAAAGCATTTGCATCAATACCTCCTGATAAAACTTTTCCTGTAGCAGGAGCAACTGTATTATAAGCTCTTGCTAATCTAGTAATAGAGTCTAATAAAATAACCACATCGTGACCACATTCTACTAACCTTTTAGCTTTCGCTAAAACAATATTTGCAACTTTTACATGCCTTTCAGCAGGCTCATCAAATGTAGATGCAATAACTTCTCCTTTTACGGATCTTGCCATGTCAGTTACTTCTTCAGGTCTTTCATCAATTAATAGAACAATTTGGTAAACTTCCGGATGAGAGGCAGTTATAGCATTTGCTAATTCTTTTAATAAAATAGTTTTTCCTGTTTTTGGTTGAGCTACAATTAATCCTCTTTGACCTTTGCCAATAGGAGCAAATAGGTCTATTAACCTAGTGGAAATAGTATTGCTTTCTTTTGCTAATTGAAATTTTTCCTCTGGAAATAGAGGGGTTTTGTGTTTAAATGAAACTCGGTCTCTAATATCTCTAGGATCAAGGTTGTTTATTTTTTCAACTTTTACTAAAGGAAAATATTTTTCACCTTCTTTAGGAGGTCTAAGTTGACCGCATACAGTATCCCCTGTTTTTAAACCAAAAAGTTTTATTTGAGATTGAGAAACATAAATATCATCAGGTGAATTCAAATAATTATAATCAGATGAACGAATAAATCCATATCCGTCAGGCATTACTTCTAAAACACCCTCTCCATAAACATTTCCATCAAGGTCATATTCCTTTCTTCTAAAATTTTGATGATTTATATTTTGAATTTTATTATCATCACTTGTTTTATTTGTATTTTTATAAGTCTTTCTCTGAAACTTTTCTCTTTTGTTGTTCAATTCAATAGAATCATTTTTTTTCACTTTAGAATCATTTTTGTTCTCTTTAGAATCATTTTTTTTATCGATTGATTGTTTGTCAAGAATCTCATAAATAAGATCAGTTTTTTTTAATTTTTTAAAATTTGAAATGTTTAAATTCTCTGAGATTTCTTGTAATTCAGGAAGTAATTTCTTTTTTAGTTGTGATATGTCGTACATATGTGATAAAATTTAATTTTAAATATCAAGGAATTTTTAAAAGGAAGCATAAGTCATAAAAACAAATGCGTCACAATGTTACAACAAATATTATGATTTACAACATTATATCTAAAAAAATTCATAATTTAAAATTCATTTAATTTTTATTCTATGCTACAAAGAATTCAGTCTATTTATCTTTTCGTTGTTTTTATGTGTTATTTTTCATACTCTTATTTTGGTTTTGAATATTATAAAAAAGGATATAATTTGATAAATATAAATTTTGATTTTATTTTCAATTTATCATCCTATATTCCTTATTTAATAAGTATTATATGTTTGGTTTCAATTTTTTTATTCAAAAAGAGAATTTTGCAAATTAAACTTGTTTATTCATGTATTTATTTAAGTTCATACATGGTTATATTTTCTGGTTTTTACTTTTATCTTTCTTTAAATGATTTAATTGAAATAATGCCCTCAAATACTTTTAAAATTTTACTTTACGCAGCCATGATTAATCCTTTTTTTTCAACATACTTTTTATCATTAGCTTTAAACTCTATTAAAAATGATGAAAAACTTGTTAGAGGTGAGGGTTTAATTAGATAGTTTTTCTTTTTATTTCAATAATATTCAGATCAAATATTTTTTCATTTTCAATTTTTAATGTAACCATGGTACGTACTTTATGAATTCCATGTTTGCCTATAGCACCTGGGTTTATATGTAAGAAGTTAAATTTTTTATTGTACATTATTTTTAATATGTGTGAATGCCCGCATATAAATATATTAGGTCTATATTTATTTAATAAATTAATTGTTTTAAAATTATATTTATTCAATTGACCTGAAATATGAGTAATTAGAATCTTACAATTTTCACAATTAAAAAATAAATATTCTGTAAATTCATTTCTTATTTTATGGTCATCAATATTTCCATAAACTGCCTTTAATTTAGAATGTTTTTTTATTTCATTTGTTACTTCGATACTACCTATATCTCCTGCATGCCAAACTTCATCACTTTGGATAAAGTATTTTTTCATGTTGTTGTCAAAAAAACTGTGAGTATCAGAAATTATACAAATTTTTTTCATGTATTTAAGCTAAATACACAAATCTAATTTATATTTTTAGGTTTACTATAATATTAATGCAAAGATATCTATTAGAAATTACTTATGATGGGGCAAATTATTTTGGTTGGCAAATTCAGCCGAATCAAAGAACAATTCAAGGTGAAATAATAAAAAAAATTTCAACTTTATTAAATCAAAAAATTAATTTAATTGGATGTGGAAGAACTGATGCAGGTGTTCATGCAATTAAGTATTTTGCACATTTTGATAGTGATATTGAAATAGATTTTGAGAAGTTTTTATTTAGGATAAATAATTTTTTAAATAATGACATTTCTATTAATCGTATATACAAAGTTCATAAAAATTTTCATGTTAGATTTTCTGCTAACTTAAGAACGTATGAATATTATATTTCCTGTAAAAAAGACCCCTTTTTACATAAAATATCTTTTCCATTTTTTAAAGATTTAGATTTAAAATTATTAAATACAGGATCAAATTTTTTTATCGGTAAAAAGGATTTCTCTTCTTTTTGTAAATCTAGCTCTGATGTAAATAATAAAATTTGTATTGTTACTGAAGCATTTTGGATTAAAAAAAACAATATGTTTATTTTTAGAATAACAGCAAATAGATTCCTACATAATATGGTTCGATCAATTACTGGAACTATAATTGATTTTGCTTTAAAAAAAATCAGCTCTCATGAATTACAAAAAATTTTTAATTCAAAAAAAAGAAAAAATTCTGGACTTTCAGTTCCGGCTAAAGGTCTATATTTAATTAATGTTGAATATCCTAAAAATAGTTTTAGTGAAAAAAATATTTGATTTAGAAAATTTCAATAAGTCATTAGTATTTATTCGTCCGTATTTAGTTGTTGTTTTGTTAACAGTTTTATCATCTGTTTTATTTTCTTTATTTTCTGCCGCAAGACCTATTTTGATTCAGTTAGCAGTTGATAAATATATTTCGCCCAACTCCAATTCAGTTGATAGTTTAACTGGCCTTTTAATAAATAATTTAAATTTTTCATTTTCATTATTTATGTTAATGATTTTTATTTTCTTAATTATTGAATCAGTTTTTCAATTTTTTTTTATTTATAAATCTAATCATATATCTCAGTTGGTAATTAAAGATATTAGAAGTGATCTCTTTAAAAAAATATTAAATTTCAAAATTTCATATTTTGATAGTAATCCAATTGGAAGAACCGTAACAAGAGTTATTTCAGACATAGAAGCTATTGGTGCAATGTTTTCTCAGGGAATATTAAGTGTTTTTGGAGATCTTTTCAAGATTATAATTATTGTTTTGTGGATGTTGTTTAGTAATTGGAAACTCGCACTATTGGGTTTATCTTTTTTTCCATTATTAATTTTTTCAACTATGGTATTTCAAAGGTTAATGAAAAAAACTTTTGAAGAGATTAGAACATCTATATCTAAATTAAACGTATTTGTATATGAACATATAACTGGAATGCATATTGTTAAAATGTTCAACCAAGAACATCAAGAGCTTAAAAAGTTTAAAAAAATTAATAAACAGTATACTTTGAATAATATTGATTCAGTTTTATATTTTTCAATTTTTTTGCCAGTTATTGATATTTTTTCGGCTGTATCTATGGGTCTTATTGTATGGTTTGGAGGTGTAATAATAATGGATGATTTAAATTCAATAAATAATATAGCTAATACATCATTGGGTCAAATAATTTCATTTATTCTTTTAATTAATATGTTGTTTAGACCTTTAAGATCTTTGGCAGATAAGTTTAATACTCTTCAAATGGGAACAGTTGCTGCTTCTAGAGTTTTTAAATTAATTAATAAAAAAAACATGCATGAACAAAGTCTTGGTGTTAATGATATTGAATTGTATAAAGGTGATATTTTATTTAAAGATTTGTCTTTTTCATACAAATTAGGTGAAATTGTCTTGGATGATGTTAATCTTGAAATAAAATCTGGGGAAACTATTGCAATTGTTGGGCCGACAGGTTCAGGTAAAACAACTTTAATTAATTTAATTACTAGATTTTATACAATAAAAAATGGTAATATTTTCATTGGTAATACTGATATAAATAAATTAGAATTGAATACACTAAGAAATAATATTGGTCTAATTTTACAAGATACTTTTTTGTTTTCAGATACTATTTATAATAATATCACATTTTACAATAAAAAGAGTAAAGAAGAAATTAATGAATTAATTCAAAAAATGGGATTAATGTGTTTCATTAACTCTTTTCCTGATGGTTTAGATCATCAAATTGGTGAAAGAGGAATTTTTCTTTCAATGGGTCAGAGGCAGTTAATTTCATTTATAAGAACGTATGTTTCTAGTGTTCCGATTTTAATTTTAGATGAAGCAACTTCCTCAATGGATTCAGAAACAGAAAGTTTAATTAAAAAAGCGATAAATTTTTTAACAAGAAACAAAACATCAATAATAATTGCTCACAGACTTTCAACAATCAAAAATGCGGATAAAATCATTTTCTTAAAGGAGGGGAGAGTAATGGAAAAAGGTACCCATGAAGAACTGATAAAATTAAAAGGTTTTTATTGGAATTATTATAAAACTCAACTAGTTTAAATATTTATTTAACGCTATTGCCGTATGAGTTTTTTTGCTCACCATATTTTCTGGTTTGCCCTCATAAATTATTTTCCCTCCATCTTTACCCCCCTCAGGCCCCATTTCAATAATCCAATCTGAAGATTTAATAATCTCCATATTATGTTCAATAATAATTATTGTATTATTTCCCTTTAATATATCATTAAAAGATTTTAATAATTTATTTATGTCGTGGACATGTAAGCCTGTTGTTGGTTCATCAAATACAATAATCGTATTCTCTATTTTTTTATTTAAGAAATAACCAAGCTTTAATCTCTGAGCTTCCCCTCCGCTTAAAGAACTAAGACTTTGTCCTAGCTTTATGTATCCTAATCCAACATTTTTTAGTGTTTGTAGGTATTTTAAAATACTCTTATTATCATTTATCTTAAAAAAATTATATGAGGTGTCCACGGTCATATTTAGAACATCGTAGATATTTTTTTCTTTATATTTGATCTTGAGGATTTCTTCTTTATATCTTTTTCCGTTACAGTCTTCGCACTTAATTTTAATGTCAGCCATAAATTGCATGTCAACAGAAATATGTCCATCTCCTTTACATTTATCACATCTTCCACCATCTACATTAAATGAAAAATATTTAGGGGTGATTTTTTTCAATTTTGCTATTTTTTGATTTGAAAACAACTTTCTGATTTCATCAAAACCTTTTAAGTATGTAATTAAATTAGATCTACTTGATTTTCCAATCGCATTTTGTTGTACGTATTCAATATTTTTAATTTTATTTATATCACAATTAATTAAACTTTTTTGATTATTAAGGAATTTTTTAAATTCAGGAATAAATATATCCTTTAATAATGTACTTTTTCCGGAACCACTAACTCCTGTAATAGTTGTTAGAATATTTATGGGAAATCTTGCTGTAATATTTTTAATATTATTTTTTTCTCCACCATTTAAATAAATAAAATCTTTAGAAATTCTTCTTTTTTTAGGAACTGATATTTCTAAAATTTTATTAATATATTGCTTTGTCAAACTTAAATTTTTGATCTTTGAGTTTATATTACCAGAAAAAATAACTTTTCCTCCTAAATCTCCCCCTCCTAGACCCAAGTCAATAACATAGTCTGAAGATTTTATAATTTCTAAGTCGTGTTCAACAACTATTACTGTATTACCTAGATTTTTAAGTTTTTTTAAGATTTCAATTAATTTAACGGTATCTCGTTCATGGAGACCAATACTAGGTTCATCTAGCACATAAAGAGTGTCAACTAATCCACCTCCGATTGATTTGGCTATATTAATTCTTTGAGACTCTCCCCCAGAAAGAGTATTAGATTTTCTATTAATTTGAAGATAACCTAAACCTAGTTCATTTAGTAATTTTAGTCTTGATTTAATTTCATTAAATATTTTACTTGCAATTTTTTCTTCGTTTTTTTTCAGATTAATTGTGCTAATAAATTTACTTAGATTTAAAATGGTCATCTCAGAAAATTTTTGAATATTATAGCCTTGAAATTTTATATTTTCACTTATCTTTTTTAATCTTCCACCATTACATTCAGTACAAGTAGTTCTTCCTCTATATCTTGATAGCATAACTCTGTATTGTATTTTATAAGATTTATTTTCAACCATTTGAAAAAAATCTAAAATACCATTTAATTCGTGATCACCTTCCCAAATCAATTTTTTTTCTTTCACAGATAAATCACAGTATTTTTTATTAATAGAAATTTTTTTTTCTTTTGCTAACGAACATAATTTTTCTTTCCATTTTATTGTTGATGGATACTTCCATGGTATAATGGCATCATTAATTATACTAATTTCTTGGTTTGGTATTACCTTTGATTCTTCAATTCCTAGTACATCTCCATAGCCCTGACAATTTTCACACGCTCCATAAGGGGAATTAAAATTAAAGGTATTTAAGTTTGGAGGATCAATTTCTTTTTCATTTAGTTCTAATTTTTTATTAAATCTTTTAATTATTTCCCCTTTTTCATTTAAAATTTCACAAATACCACTTTCTGAGTTGAAGATTGTGTTGCATGATTCTTCAATATTTTCTTCAAAATATTTTTTTTTATTAACTACTTGTCTGTCAACAATTACATTAATTTTAGAACTATTGATAGAATTATAATTAACTTCTGTTATCTTCTTAATTATATTATTAAATTTTATTCTAGAAAATCCTATTTTTTTTATTTTTTCTAATTTTTCTTTTGTTATGTCATTAATAGGAAAGGTTAATAATATTTTACTTCCTACTTTCATTTTTTTTAAGTAATTGATTACATCAGCAGTTGAGTTTTCTTTAATAGGGCTGTTTGTTATTGGGCAATAAATTTTACCTAGTTTTAAAAACAAAATTTTTATGTAGTCATATAATTCGGAGGCAGTTCCAACTGTTGATTTCGGATTATTAATATTACTTTTTTGTTTAATTGAAATTGCTGGACAAATTCCCGTTATTTTTTTAACATCAGGTTTTTTATGTGTATTTAAAAACTGTTTAGCATATGTTGAAAGGCCTTCTAAATATCTTCTTTGACCTTCAGCAAAAATGGTATCGTATGCTAAAGTTGATTTACCTGAACCACTAACTCCAGTAATTACAACAAGTTTATTTCTTGGAATAGTGACGCTAATATTTTTTAAGTTATTTAATTTAGCACCTTCTACAATTATATATTCTTGACTATTTTCGGTTTTTTTTTTATTTTTCATCAGAGAAAATATTTATATATTTTTTCACCAATTAAATAACCTAGGCCTAGAAAAATAGGATATAACAAAAACAGCCAAATTATACTAATTATTTTTTCTTCTTTAAGTGCTTTATAAACACTCTCTTTTTCAATGATTGAGTTTATAAAATTATACCAATTATTAATACTTATATGATGGGTAATAACGTTAATAATTAATGCTATTGTTAAAATACTAAGACCAATAATATAAATTCTTATCATAGTTGTAAATTTATTAATTTATTTGCTTTAAACATTTAAAGAATATTAATTTTCTTATATTTGTTGAAACAATTGCCTATAGAAACATATCTACTTACGTAAAGAATATTAATTTAAAAGTATAGATATGTTTATTTCAAAAAATTTTAGTGATAAGGATTTAGTTATGTCCTTTATTAATGGAGATAATTCAGCATTAGCTGCTCTGATAGATAAATACAGATCAAGAATTTTTGGTTTTATTATTTCAAAAGTGAAAAATAAGGAAGTCGCAGAAGATATTTTTCAAGAAACTTTCATTAAAGTAATAAATAATATTAAAAAAGGAAAATATAATGAGCAAGGAAAATTTATAGTTTGGGTTATGACTATAACTCATAATTTAATCATGGATTATTTTAGAAAACAAAAAAAGAGAAAGTTTTTTAAATCTACTGATGATTTTAATGTTTTTGATTTTATAAAAAATGGAGAATTGAATGTTGAACAAAAATTAATTAAGGAACAAGTCTTAAATCATTTAAAGATTTTAATTAATGAGTTACCTATTGAGCAAAAAGAAATTCTTCAAATGAGATATTATTCAAAAATGAGTTATAAAGAAATTTCAGAGAACTGTGGAATTAGTATTAATACAGCTTTAGGAAGAATGAGATATGCAATTATAAATTTAAGAAAGATTATAAAAAGAAAAGGAGTGGTTCTGAGTCAATAAAAAAAATTAAATACTGACTTTAATATTTTTAAAATAGTCATTATATTTTATGTTTTTGTTAAATAGTTCTTGAAAAAGTATTTATTGAAAATTTAACATTTATAATTAATAATATATTTATTTAAAATACGTTATTAAAAAAAACATAATTGTATGAATAAAAATTTTACTAAAAAGCAAATTGACATATTAAATATATTTTTAAAGCAAGAGTTGAAATGTGTTGATGACCAAATTCTAATAAATAAAATATCAAATAAATCTTCTAAAAAATTTATTATAGATTATTCAAAATCATTAATGACTGTTGATAAATCATTTTTTTTTATTTTAAATTGATTAATTCATTAAAATAAGCATAATGAAAAAAAAGGATAAACTAGATTTTATTGTTTCAAAATTAGAGTCATTGTACCCAAATCCACCTATTCCCTTAAATCATAAAGATAATTATACTTTATTAATTGCAGTACTTCTTTCTGCTAGATGTACGGACGAAAGAGTTAATAAAGTAACACCAGATTTATTTGAAAAGGCAGATAATCCACATGAAATGATAAAGTTAAAAGTAAGTGAAATAAAAAAAATAATTAAACCTTGTGGCTTGTCTCCTCAGAAATCTAAAGCAATATTTAATTTATCTAAAATACTAATTGAAAAATATAATAGTATAGTCCCTTCAAATTTTGATGATTTAGAAAGTTTACCAGGGGTTGGTCATAAAACAGCTTCAGTAGTTATGTGTCAAGCTTTTAATATACCAGCATTTCCTGTCGATACACATATTTTTAGATTATTAAAAAGGTGGGGTATTAGTAAGGGTAAAAGTGTTCAGAAAGTTGAAAAAGATGGAAAAAGATTTTTTCCTAAAGAATTGTGGTCAAAATTACATTTGCAAATAATATTTTTTGGAAGAGAATATTGTCAAGCTAGATCACATAGTCTTAATAATTGTCCAATTTGTAGTTTTGTTAATAAGAAGTAAACCAACATAATTAAAAAAACTTTTTTTTTAATTAAATTTGATTTGTTAAATTTTATATATATGATTAAGTTAGTTGAAGGAGACAAGGCTCCAAATTTTGTTGGAGAAATACAAAATGGTAATAAGGTTGCATTGAATGATTATAGCGGAAAAAAATTAGTATTATATTTTTACCCTAAAGACAACACACCTGGTTGTACTAATCAAGCATGTAATATTACTGAAAACATAGATAATTATAAAAATAATGGTTTTGAAGTTTTAGGTGTAAGTCCTGACAGTATAAAATCTCATGTCAAATTTATTGAAAAATATAATTTAGCTTTTAATTTAATTTCTGATGAGACTAAAGATATATGTAATTTATATGGTGTTTGGGGTCCAAAAAAATTTATGGGTAGAGAATATGAAGGTGTTCATCGAACTACATTTATTATTGATGAAAACGGAATTATTGAAAAAATAATTTCAAAAGTAGATACTAAAAATCATACAAATCAAATTTTATAATTATGACAAAAGAAAAAGATTTAAGACTACAAGCACTAAAGCTTGCAATGGAAAAAATTGATAAAGCTTATGGTAAAGGGTCCATAATGAAACTTGGTGACATGACTATAGAAAAAATAGATTCAATTTCAACAGGTTCTATTTCTATTGATGCTGCTCTTGGAGTTGGCGGGTTGCCAAAAGGAAGAATAATTGAAATATTTGGACCTGAGTCATCTGGAAAGACTACTTTAACAATTCATGCTATTGCTGAATGTCAAAAAAAAGGAGGAATAGCAGCTTTTATTGATGCGGAGCATGCCTTTGATAGATTCTATGCTGAAAATTTAGGTGTGGATATTAATAATTTAGTTATTTCACAACCTGACAATGGAGAACAAGCATTAGAAATTGCAGATAATTTAATTAGATCTGGGGCAATTGATTTAATAGTTATTGATTCTGTAGCCGCATTAACTCCTAAAAGCGAAATTGATGGTGAAATGGGTGATGCCTCTGTTGGAGTTCAAGCTAGATTAATGTCAAAAGCATTAAGAAAAATGACTTCTAGCATAAGTAAAACTGGTGTAACATGTGTTTTTATTAATCAATTAAGATCTAAAATTGGAATAATGTTTGGGAATCCTGAAACAACAACAGGGGGTAATGCATTAAAATTTTATTCCTCTGTTAGAATTGATATACGAAGAAGTACACAAATTAAGGATGGTGAAAAAGTTTTAGGGAATCGTACTAGAGTTAAAATTGTCAAAAATAAAATTGCACCTCCATTTAGAAGAGCAGAATTTGATATTATGTATGGTCAAGGCATTTCAAAGACAGGTGAAATAATTGATTTGGGAGTAGATCATGGTATTATTGAAAAAAGTGGATCCTGGTACAGTTATAACTCGACAAAATTAGGACAAGGAAAAGAAGCTGTTAAAAATTTATTAAAAGATAATCCCGAGCTAATGGATGAATTAGAATCGAAAGTCAAGGAAGCTATTATTTAATTTTCATTCACATTGAGATATTTTTTTGTTCTAATTTCTTTTTTACTTATTTCTTGCTCTAATTTTAATTCAGAGACCAAATATAAAGTACCAAAACAAGTTTCAGGTGATTTAACTAATTATTTCTTAGAAAAAGGAGAAATTGATTCTGCGAAAATCCAAGTTGATGATGTGTATAATAAAAACCCTAGTAATTTAGAAAATTTAATTAAAAGAGGAGAAGTATATTTTATTTTGAAGAACTATGAAGTTTCTGAAAAAAGTTGGCTTGATTGTTTGGAAAATGATAATTATAATGAATCTTGTTATAATAAATTAATTGCTTTGTATTGTGGAGTTCTTAAAAATAATGATACTAATTGTAGAGAGTTTATTAAGAAAGCTTTGCTTATAAATAAAAAAAATAAAACAGCTCTTTATTTTAAGGGAAAAAACTATCTTCTTAAAAATAAATATTCAGAAGCTATTGAACAATTTGAAGAAATTTTAAAATTAGATTCAAATAATCTTAGGACATTAAATGAGTTAGCAATTTTGTATGATACTAGTTACAAATCAAAAATGTATTATAATAAAATGATTGAAATTGATTCAAGTTTTATTTCATTCTATGGTCTTGGAATGTATTATCAAAAAAATAAAAAGTTCAATGAAGCAATAGAGTCTTATAAAATTGCAATTAATATTGAGGAAAAAAAAGAAGCTTATTATAATATTGGATATTGCTTTTTGTTGCTCAATGATTTCAAAGTTGCACAGGATTACTTTTCAGAAGCAATCAATTTAGATCCCTCTTATTTAGAAGCCTATTATGCTAGAGGCTTTACGTACAAAAAATTAAAACAAATAAATCTTGCAGTTGAAGACTTAAAGTTTTGCTTAATGTTAGAGCCCGGTAATGAAGAAGCAAGAATTCAGTTAGAAAGTTTAAAGTAATATTTATTTTACTTTTTCAACAATTGATTTAAATACTTCTGGTTCGTTCATAGCTAAATCTGCTAAAACTTTTCTATTTAAATCGATATTATTCTTCTTTAGAAGTCCCATTAACTGAGAATAAGACATGCCATTTTCTCTTGCGCCTGCATTTATTCTTTGAATCCAAAGAGCTCTGAAGTTACGTTTTTTTGTTTTTCTGTCTCTGTAAGAGTAAGATAGTGCTTTTTCTACTGCGTTTTTTGCGACAGTATAGACATTTTTTCTTCTTCCAAAATATCCTTTAGCTTGTTTTAAAATTTTTTTTCTTCTGGCTTTAGAAGCAACTGAGTTTATTGACCTTGGCATATTATTTATTTTTTTTTGTAATTAGCGATTTTTTCAAATACTTAAGCGTAATTACATGGTTTATTATTTATTTACAAAGTTGAATTTTAATATTTGGTGTATCAGCATCATGAACTAATCCACTTTTTGTTAAATTTCTTTTTCTTGTTGTAGCTTTTTTTGTCAATATATGACTTTTAAAAGCGTGCTTTCTTTTAATTTTACCACTTCCAGTGATGGAAAATCTTTTTTTTGCACTTGATTTTGTTTTCATTTTTGGCATGGCTAATCTATTTTATTGGTGTTAATAACATATTCATTTTTTTTCCCTCTAATTTTGGAAATTGATCAACTTTTGCCAATTCCTCTAATTCTTGAGCAAGTTTAAGTAATATCATCTCTCCTTTATCTTTAAATATAATTTGTCTTCCTTTAAAAAAAACATAAGCTTTTAATTTACAACCATCACTTAAAAACTTTTTAGCATGGTTTAGTTTAAAATTAAAATCATGCTCATCTGTATTTGGTCCAAATCTTATTTCTTTAACAACAACTTTTGTTGTTTTTGCTTTCAACTCCTTTTGCTTTTTTTTCTGATTATACAAGAACTTTTGATAGTCCATAATCTTACATACAGGAGGATCTGCTTTAGGTGATATCTCTACTAAGTCAAGACCAAGATTTTTAGCGTGTGCTAGTGCTTTCTTAGTGTTTGAAATATTATTATCAGTATTATCACCTACTAAACGTATATTAAAACTTAATATTTCGTCATTAATCCTATGTGGATTTTGTTTTTTTACTCTACCTCTGTAAGGTTTTCTTCTTCTATTGAAAGCTATAACTGTTTTATTTAAATTAAACTTCTTTTTCTTTTTTTATTTCTTTTTTTATGTGATAATAAAAATCTTCACATGACATACTGCCTAAGTCTTCCATTCCTCTTTTTCTAACTGAAATTAAATTTTCTTTTAATTCTCTTTCACCTACTATGATCATATAAGGTATTTTGTTAATTTCAGCATCTCTAATTCTTTTACCTATAGTTTCAGACCTAACATCAATATGTGCGCGAATTTCGTAATTTTTAAGGAAATTTAAAATTTTATTTGAATATTCTGTAAATTTTTCACTAACTGGAATGATTTTAACCTGTTCAGGAATTAGCCATAAAGGAAAATTTCCTGCAGTATGTTCAATTAAAATTGCTAAAAATCTTTCAAGAGAGCCGAAAGGGGCACGATGAATCATAATAGGTCTATGATTTTTATTATCTCTTCCAGTATATTCTAAATTAAATCTTTCAGGTAAATTATAATCTACTTGTATTGTTCCAAGTTGCCAATTTCTTCCTAAAACATCTTTGATCATAAAATCTAATTTGGGTCCGTAAAAAGCAGCTTCACCGTATTCAATAACGGTACTTAATTTTTTATCTTTAGTAGCATTAATTATGGCTTTCTCTGCAAGATCCCAGTTTTTTTCACTTCCAATATATTTTGATTTATCTTCTTTGTCTCTTAGTGAAATTTGCACAGTATATTCCTTAAACTCTAAAATTTTAAATACGTGGAGAACAATATCAATAACTTTTTTAAATTCATATTCTAATTGATCTTCAGTAACAAAAATATGGGCATCATCTTGAGTAAACCCCCTTACTCTTGTTAATCCATGAAGTTCTCCACTTTGTTCATATCTATATACAGTTCCAAATTCAGCGTATCTAATAGGTAAATCTTTATATGATTTAGGAGAAGATTTGTAAATTTCACAATGATGAGGACAGTTCATTGGTTTTAAAAAAAATTCTTCTTTTTTTGAAGGAGTTTTAATGGGTTGAAATGAATCTTCACCATATTTTTCATAGTGTCCTGAGCAAACATACAAATCTTTACTTCCAATGTGAGGAGTAGTTACAGATTCATATCCAGATTTAATTTGTAAATCTCTCATAAATTTTACTAATTCCTCTCTTACAATTGTTCCTTTAGGTAACCAAAGAGGAAGTCCTTGACCAACTTTATTTGAGAATGTAAATAATCCCATTTCTTTTCCAATTTTTCTATGATCTCTTTTTTTAGCTTCTTCTAAAAGAATTAAATATTCATTTAATTCCTTTTTCTTCGGAAAGGAAATGCCATATATTCTTGTTAGTTGTTTTTTATTTTCATCACCTCTCCAGTATGCACCAGCAATATTTAAAAGTTTAACTGCCTTTATAAATCCTGTGTGAGGTATATGAGGACCTTTGCAAAGATCTGTGAAATCTCCTTGTGTATAAAAAGTTATCTCACCATCATTTAGCTCTTTTAAAAGTTCAAGTTTATAATTATTATTTCTTTCTTCATAGAAATTTATTGCATCTTTTTTTGTAATATTTTTTCTAATAAAAATATTTTTTTTAGATGCTAGTTCTACCATTTTGCTTTCTATTTTTTTAAAATCTTCTGATGAAATTGTTGAATTATCAGGAAATTCTAAGTCATAGTAAAACCCGTTATCAATTGCTGGGCCTATTGTAAATTTAACTTTAGGGTAAAGGAATTTAATTGCTTCTGCCATTAAATGTGCTGATGAATGCCATAAAATTTTTTTACTTTCTTTGTCTTTCCAGGTGAGTAATTTTAATTTAATTAGTTCGTTATCAGTTAGTTCTCTGTTTGCATCCCAAATTTCTCCGTTAATTTCGGCTGCTAAAACATTTCTAGCTAGCCCTTCACTTATTTGATTTGCAATATCTAAAGAAGTTGTTCCTTTTGGAAACTCCTTTTTTGTCTTATCTGGAAATTCAACTAATACCATATTTATATTAAATGTTTATAAATATACAAATTTAGGGTTATGAATTATTCTTTTATTATGTTTGAATTAGACCTGTTTTAAATTCTTTTATAGGGCAATTATTACTTACTTCAATAGCTGTAGAAATATATTTTCTAGTGTCGAGTGGATTTATTATCTCATCAATCCATAATCTTGAGGCAGCATAATAAGGTGAAGTTTGTTTGTTATAGTTATCTACAATTTTCTTTTTTATTTTAATTTCATCAGACTTTGATATCTCTTCCCCTTTTTTATTAAGCCTATTTTTTTCAAGATTAAACAAAACATTTGATGCCTGATCTCCACCCATTACAGCAATTCGTGCTGTAGGCCATGCTAAAATCATCCTTGGATCATATGCTTTTCCGCACATAGCATAATTTCCTGCTCCGTAGGAGTTGCCAATTATTATGGTGAATTTAGGAACTGTACTATTTGCCATAGCATTTACCATTTTAGCGCCATCTTTTATTATTCCTCCGTGTTCAGATTTGGATCCTACCATAAAGCCTGTCACATCCTGAAAGAAAATGATGGGGATTTTTTTTTGGTTACAATTCATTATAAATCTCGCTGATTTATCTGCACTATCAGAGTAGATTACGCCTCCAATTTGCATTTCTCCTTTTCCGTTTTTAACAATAGTTCTTTGATTAGCAACAATTCCAATTTCCCACCCATCAATTCTTGCATATCCACATATAATTGTTTTTCCGAAGTCTTTCTTGTATTCAATAAAATTACTTTCATCAACTAATCTTTCAATTATATCAATCATATTATATTGTTTGTCTCTTTTTTTTGGAATAATACCAAGAATTTCTTTTGGATTTTTTAAAGGATCAAAACTTTTTTTTCTTAACAAACCCGCAGTTTGATGGTTAGATGTTTTTTCAATGAGATTTCTAATCAATAGGATTGCTTCAGAATCATTTTTACATTTATAATCTGCAGTACCAGAAATTTCTGAATGAGTTTTTGCGCCACCTAACTTTTCATTGTCTATATCTTCTCCAATGGCAGCTTTTACTAAATGTGAACCAGCTAAAAATACACTTCCAGTTTTCTCAACAATTATTGTTTCGTCGCACATTATTGGTAAGTACGCACCTCCAGCAACACAACTACCCATAATTGCAGCAATCTGAGGAATACCCATTGATGACATTATTGCATTATTTCTAAATTGTCTTCCAAAATGTTCTTTATCTGCAAATATATTATTTTGGAGAGGTAAAAAAATACCCGCACTATCAACTAAATATATGATAGGGAGTTTGTTTTCAATAGCTATTTCTTGTGCTCTTAAATTTTTTTTTGCAGTCATAGGAAACCACGATCCTGCTTTTACAGTTGCGTCATTAGCTACTATCATACATTTTTTTTGGTGAATTGATCCAATTCCAATTATAACTCCAGCAGAATTACACCCGCCATATTCATCATACATACCCATGGCTGCAAGCGATCCAATTTCAAGAAAATTTGAGTTGGGATCAATAAGGAAATTAATTCTTTCTCTAGCCGTTAATTTACCCTTCTTTTTATGACGTTCTGTAGAAATTTTGCCTCCTCCAAGGTTGGCATTAGAAATATGATGTTTTAATTCACCAATTAAAAGATTCATATTGTCTTCATTTTTATTAAAAGCTAAATCTTTCATTATTCTATTTTTTTAAATATAGTTATTTGTTTTATTAATTTCCGATAATATTTTTTCTTTACTTTCATTTCCAAGATTAAATAATAAGTCAATGATTGAATATTTATTTAGTCTTTTAGTTGAGTTTAAAAATGTTTGTTGATATTTAATATAACAATCATTTTTTGAGTTCTCTAATTCAGTTCTAAAATCCAAAGCTTTTTCACCATAATCTTTAATGTATTTATCAGTGTAGGTAATATTTACATTAATATTTAATTCTTTAATTAAAAAAAATAAAATTTCTTTATTCAACTCTAAAAGAAATTTAAAATCTTTACTTATTATTTTAAATATTTCTTCATGATAATATAAATAAAATGGACTATTGGCATATGCTGTTTTAATGCTTTTAATGTGGTTTTTTTTCCATGGATTCATTGCAATTTTTAAATCTTTGAAAATAGTTTTTGTTTTATTTTTTCTATTTATAGGTACTGTAATTTTTTGATCTCCATTTGGACCTAAAATTATAGAATGGTTTCGTATACTTTGTTTAATATAAAAGTCAGAAGTTTCAATTAAAACCTCTTTATATTTTAAAATTAAATAAAAGTAATATATACTTGGAAAATAGGAACTAGGTAAAATAATTTTTTTTTGCTCCAATTAATTTTTAATTATGTGTTTTTTATAAAGAAGAAATAAATATTTCCTAAAATATATTATGATTATAAATACAATAAAATAAGGAAGATACCAACCTGATTTACCTTCACCGTGAATCGTAGTAAACATTCTTTTCCATCTTATTTTATTAAATATGTTTTTTGCGCCTATATCAACACTTAGCCACAAAAAAATTGGTTTTCCTACTACATGATTTTCAGGAACGAATCCCCATGCTCTTGAGTCCTGAGAATTGTGTCTATTATCCCCCATCATCCAAAAGTAGTCCATTTTAAATGTATAGATTGAGTCATTTAAATTAGTCACTTTTGAGTATTCATAGTCTTCAATTATGGTTTTGTACAAAGATAAAGTTGAGTCATTTAGTACAATAGAATCCCCTTTTTTTGGTATATATATGGGGCCATAGTTGTCATAGTCCCAATTATGTTTCCAATTATATGGGAATAAAGATGTTGTTTTTCTACTTAATATATCAGTGTAAGTATTATGGTTGTAACCATATGCGCTAAATGGAAATTTTTGGCCTAGTGAGTCAATTATATTTTGATTCAATCTTACATATGAAATTTTTCCTTTATAACCTTGCTTTTTCTCACCCTCAACTAATTTTTTAACTTCTTCTTCTGTACCGTGAATAATTAAATCTTTTATTGAGCTATAGAAATTAATGTTATAACCTTTCTTTGTTAAAAGTGGTGGCCAAATTAAAGAGATTTCCAGGTCATAATTATTTTGAAATGATTTTTCGATAATTTTTTTTTCAACTGGCTTACCTATTTTTTTTAAGTACTTTAAATGATTATCGTTTTCAAATTTAATCCAGAAGGCATGCTGAATTGTGGATCTATTAGGATTATTTTCTTTTTTACCGTTAATAAGTATATTGCCATTTTTAATTTCTAATGTATCTCCCGAGATACCTACACATCTCTTTACGTAATTAGTTTTTTTATCGAATGGCATGTTTTTTTGAAGATTATCAGTAGGCCAATTAAATACAACTATATCATTTCTTTTTATTTTTTGAAATCCAGGGAGTCTATTGTAACCAAGTTGCACCCAATCTAAATACGAAGGTGTATTATTTGTAAATGGAAGTTTATTATGCATAAATGGTAAAAACAAAGGAGTGTTGGGTACATTTGAGCCATAGTTAAATTTACTGACAAACAAAAAATCTCCTCTAATCAATGTTCCTTCAAGAGAAGATGTTGGTATCACATATGGTTGTATTAAAAAAACATGTATTAAAGTAGCTGCAATGATAGCAAACAATACTGACTCAATCCATTCTCTAATTTTATTTTTAACAACTTTTTCTTTCTTTATTTTTTTCTTCCATGGAGTCCAATTAACAAACTCAAAGAAAAAAACATCTAAAATGATTAAAATTCCAAAATACAACCATTTGAAAACTTCTATTTTAGTTATTTTAACAATTAAGAAAATAAGAAAAATAAAAATTATGGAGCAAATTATAAATCCTAATAATTTTTTAATTTTTAAATTCATGTTTTTTATTTAGAAACAAAATTAAATTTTTATTCTTTCAATTTAATTTTTAATGAAATTAAATTGAAAGAATGATTTTTTTGGTCAAAAGCAGATTCAAAATTAAGTGTTAAGTTTTCATTTATGTTATATTCAAATAAATGAGCGTCAACATAAGCATCAGCAACATTCAATAAATAAAAAATTACACCAAGAATAATTGTTAAATCCTTTTGATTTCTATAATAGTCTTGTAGTGTAATTAAGTTGGCTTCAGAATAGTTAAGATAATCATCTATTGTTGAATTATTATTGTCTGTTCTTATTATATAAGCATCCTTGAAATCATTAAATTTTTTGTTATAAAAATTATAACCGTATATGGCTCCACCAATACAACCAAGTATAATAGGAGTTTTCCAGTATTTTTTATTATAAATTTGACCTAATCCGGGACAAGCAATTGACAAAAGAGATGCTTTGTTAGGTGATTTTTGTTGACAGAAAATATTTGTACTAAAAAGTAACGTTAGAATTAAAAATTTAATTTTCAAATACATTAATGATCTTGTTAAGTTCTCTTTCGGATTGAAAATTTATTTGTAATTTACCAGAACCATTTTTAAATCCCTTTATTTTAATCTTCATATCTAGAATTTTTTCTAGTTTTTTTTCAGAATCTTTAAAAAACTTTGTTTCATATAGACTATGTTTTTTTTCTTTATGATTTTTCTTGATTAAATTTTCTGTTTCTCGTACTGATAAATTTTTTGAAATAATAAAATTATAATAATCTAATTGTTTTTCTTTATCTGTAATAGTTAAAAGACATTTTGCGTGTCCAACAGTTAACATGAAGTCTCTTAAACCAGCTTGAATAATTGGATGAAGATTTAATAATCTCAAAAAATGGTTAATTGTTGATCTTTTTTTTCCAATTTTTTCTGCAAGTTTTTCTTGAGTTAGTTTTAATTCATCTATTAACTTTTGATAAGAGATTCCTATTTCAATTGGATCTAAATCTTGACGTTGTATATTTTCAATTAATGCAAGCTCAAGCATTTTATCATCTTCAGTTTCTTTAATATATACAGGTATTTTATTAATAGAGGCTAATTTACAAGCCCTAAATCTTCTTTCCCCTGAAATAATTTGATATTTATTTTCTTTAGTTTTTCTTACAGTTATTGGTTGAATAACACCATACTCAGAAATAGATTTTGCTAGTTCTTTTAGTTCTGAATTACTAAAATTTGTCCTCGGTTGATGTGGGTTTGCTGAAATTATATTTATATCAATATATGCAAATGAATTAGACTTAATTTTAGAAAATAGCGCATTGACTCCTCTTCCTAATGGTGATTTTTTTTCTATCATTTTATTCTTCTAAATTTTTATTTAAAATCCGTGAACTTTTTTCTAAAAACTCTTTTGCTAAATTTAAATAGTTAATAGCTCCTCTACTAGTCGCATCATATTTTATTATAGATTTACAATGGCCAGTCGCTTCACTTAAACGCACATTTCTTTGAATAATTGTATCATAAACCATATCAGGAAAGTGTAACTTAACTTGTTCTATGACTAGGTTTGAAAGTTTTAACCTTGAGTCATACATTGTCAGAAGTAAGCCTTCAATGTCTAATTTTGAATTGTGTAGTTCTTGAACTTTTCTAATGGTACTTAATAACTTGCCCAAACCTTCTAAAGCAAAATATTCACATTGAATGGGTATAATAACAGATTGGGCGGCTGTAAGGCAATTAAGAGTGATTAATCCTAATGATGGTGGGCAGTCAATAAAAATATAATCATAACTTTCTTTTATTGGCTTTAGAGCCTCATTTAGCATTTTTTCTCTATTTTCTTTATCAACCAACTCAATTTCTACACCAACTAAATCAATACTTGAAGGAATTATTTCAAGATTTGGAGATGTTGTTTCAATGATAAGTTCAGATGCGTTTATTGTTTGATCAATTAATTGATATGTTCCGGTTAAGTTACTAGAGTCCAAAACAAGTGAAGAAGTTGCGTTTGCCTGTGGGTCAGCATCGATTAATAGAATTTTTTTCTCTAAAACACCTAAACAAGCTGCAAGATTAATTGCTGTAGTTGTCTTTCCTACACCCCCTTTTTGATTTGCAATTGCCACTATTTTGCCCATAACTTTAGTCACTAATTTAATTTTAGAAAGTACAAACTTTTTTAATAATTCAACAAAAAATTAAATTTAATTTATTAACACATTGTTAATTGCCTTTGATTAATTTAATGTTTTTTTCATATATTAAATTTATATTTATAGAATTCATGAACGAATTAATTGAAAACTCTCATCTTTTATCTTTTCCTTTATTCTGTGTTTTTGTTTATTTTTTTATTTTGTTTTTTCAATCAAGTGTCGATAAAATACTTAATTGGAATTCAGAACTAGAATGGATAAAGTCTCATTTCGGAAAATCAATTTTCAAGTCTAATATCTTATTACTATTTTTTACTCTTACCCTTTTAGAGTTAGCTACAGCAATTCTTTGTTTATTATCAATATTTAATTTTTTCATTAAGATTTACGACCCTTTGCCTTTTTTTGCTCTTTTTTTTAATTCATGTACTTTAATTTGTCTTTTTTTAGGGCAAAGAGTTGCTAAGGATTACCAAGGTGCAGTTTCAATTTCAGTATATTTTATAATTAATTTAATTGGATTTTTTTTATTATCTATATAATTATTTATTTTTCTTTTTTCTGAAATTGAATAAGTTATTTTCTTTAATCAAATTATCTACATAATTAGGAACCATCTCTTCCCAACCATGTTTATTATTTCTTATCATGTGTAATACTTTGTGGGAAAAAACACTTAAAACCTTTTGGTCATAGCTCTCAATATCAATGATTCTTTTATTTGAAATATAGTAATCATAAATTTTTTTGATCTTTTTACTGATTTTAATATTTTTTGAATTTGTTAATTCACTATTTTTACATTCCTTATATGGATAAACATAAACTTTAGAGTCATTATTAAACATTTTACCAATTCCTTCTAAAATTCCACCTTCAAGGTGATCATAGTATTTTTGATCAAAAATATCTTTAAGATTCATGATTCCTAAAATTATACCCATTCTTTTATCTGTAAATCTTGAAAAATAATTCATTAATTTATAATATCTTCCGTAATTTGAAATTAATACTGTTTGACCGATTGAACAAAGTACATCAACTCTATCTAAAAAATCTTGATCCTTTATCGCTTTAACATTTATATTTTCTATGTTATTGTTTTTGTTAATAGGTTCTCTTTTTTTAGTTGCTAAATTATTTAATGTTATTTCAAATAATACTTGTAAATCTTTTTCTAAAACTTTTTTTTCTTTTTTAAATAAGTTGTAACCAGTTTTTATCATGTCAATATTAACCTTAGTGACAGGTCTGAAACTTCCCCTAATAGCCAAAATATTTTTTTTATGTAAAATATCTGAAGGTTGTAGACTGTTACCTTCAGGGCTAAAAATAACAGCTTCTGTCATCCTGTTTTTTACGAGAAATAAACTTAGAAGTCTATTGTCGAAGTGTTTAAATAATTTGCCATTCATCTGAACCATATCAATTTCTAATTGTGCTTTTGACAAACTATCATATAATGAATGTATAATTTTTTTTGGTGATTGATGTAAGTTAAAGCTTGCATGCATTAAGTTGGTGCCTAAAATCCCTACGCATTCTTGTTGTGCTCTAGCTTCTCTATCATGTAATCTTAAGTGAATAATAATTTCACTTGGTTCTTCATTTGCTTTTATTTGAAATTTAATTCCCATCCATCCGTGCCCAGGATTTTCATTATTGTATTTAGTAGTAGCAATTGTATTTGCAAAAGAAAAAAATGTTTTTGTTGGATGTTTTTTTCTACTTAATCTTTGTCCTAATAATTCAAATTCACGATTCAGCATTTTTTTTAATCGTGATTCACATACATATCGTTTATTATCTTCTTTACCGTATATTGCATCACTTACATCCATATCGTAGGCAGACATAGCCTTAGCTATTGTACCTGAGGCGCCACCACATCTAAAAAAATGTCTTACAACTTCTTGGCCTGCGCCTATTTCAGAAAAAGTTCCGTAAATGTTAGGATCTAAATTTAAGCTTAAAGCTTTTTGGTGAGCAGAAAGAGTAACTTTTTTCATTTACTATTTTAAACTTTTTTTTTAAAGTTAAAAAACAAGTTTGTTAAAATTTAATAAAACACTAAATTTATTTAAATGATAAAAAAATTAATCTTTCTTGGTTCAGGCACATCTCAAGGGGTTCCTGTTATTGGGTGTAATTGCTTAATATGTAATTCAATTAATAAAAAAGATAAAAGATTAAGAAGCTCTGTAATTCTAAAATTAGGAAAAAATAATATTTTAATTGACTCTGGTCCAGATTTCAGGTATCAAATCTTAAAAAATAAAATAAAAAATATTGATGCAGTTTTATACACTCATGAACATAGAGATCATGTAGCCGGAATTGATGATTTACGTTCTTTTTATTATTTAAATAAAGAGCCCATTAGTATGTATATGAGCAGTAAAGTTTTAAATGCTTTGCAGAAAGACTATTCTTATCTTTTTTCAGATAAAGAGTACTTTGGAAAACCAAAGCTAGAAATAGAATTAATTGATAAATCAAAACCTTTTTATGTTTTTAATCATGAAGTCATACCAATTCAGGTTCATCATTATAAGTTACCAGTGCTTGGATATAGATTTTATAATCTAGCATATATTACTGATGCAAATTTTATTAGTGAAAACGAATTGAATAAATTAAAAA